>Ga0156018_1055_pt1 | contig 12571 bp, 12 predicted proteins | sample RifCSPlowO2_02_FD_107672 | JGI IMG/M metagenome (GOLD analysis project Ga0156018, IMG submission 107672) | Acidobacteria bacterium RIFCSPLOWO2_02_FULL_65_29 | reverse complement strand
CCCGAATTGCGAGCTCATGCCGCCGAAGAAGCGCCCGTCTCCGAGCTGGAAGCTTGCCCGATAGAGACCACCCCCAATGGCGGCATAAGGCGCGGCTTTCGGGCCACGAGCCAGCGTGAACAGCATTGTTCCGGTCAGCTCGAGTCCATGGGCTCCTCCGCGTTGCATGAAAATCGCGCGCCCTTCGACGGCGACTCGTTCGGTTGCATCGAAGCCGAGCGCGGCGCCGAGGCTACCGCCGGAGTCACTGGAGCCAGCCGACAGCCCTCCAATCGCGGCCAAGGATCCTGGATGCGACAGCGCCGAGGCCGAAGCCGCGGGCTGCGCAAGCACGGGTGCTGCGATGCCAAGTAGGAACACTGATACGAGCAGTGCGCGAGATCGACCAGTCATGAATCTGGGCCCTTTCGTCAACAGCTATCGAGCGTTATTCAAAAAGCACGGTCTGAAGCCTCTGTGAGGCCGGCGCGTAATAGCCGGTTCGCGTCTCGAGGATCACGCCAGACCGGCTGGTCCGCACGTCGATCGTTCGCCGGCCAGAAAGGAGCGGCTGCCAGGGCGCCCGGATTCAAACACCGTGTCCGACGTCCGATTGGCGTCGGGGAGAAGGAGCCCATGGCGATCTCCGGGTGCAACGACTGTACCGCCACCCGACCCTCTTCGGTCGTTCCGCGAGCTTCTGTCGTGTTTGTTTTCAGCCAACCGCGGACGAGCACTGCCGCATCTCAGCCAACATCAGGAATCATCACTGCAGATTTCATCGCCCTTAAACAGCCCGTGGCTGTTAATCGTGGCACCACGTTTGCTGGGACGTCGCATATCGATTGGCGCGCGCCGCGCGCCGGCAACGTCTTGGACCAGCTGATCAAGAACAGACATTGATCAAGAAGCAACGCTTCGCTAGACTCCTACGTCTCGGATGTCGGTGGAACTCGGGTTCGTTCGGGCTGACCGCGAGACGCTCGTCACTTGAGAAGGGCCATCATGGATGAGAGTCCACCCACCACGCTGACCGAGCAGATGCTCAATCGCATCTGCGGCGAGTACATCGAGATGCCCGGCCTATGGCTCACGTGCAAACAAGCCCAGCGTCTCTGGGGAGCGCGTAAGCGTGCGGGGAAGACTGGCGTTGTGAGCCGCATTCTCAGTGGAGCCTTCGCCATCGTCGCCTGGGCGGCTTCCGTGGGCGTGGCTTCCGCGCAGGTTCAGAAGCCACTCGAGCGTGGCATGAGCGTGTACACGACGCAAAAGTGCTCCGCTTGTCACGCGGTCGGCGGTAGGGGCAACGCCAAAGGAGCCCTGGACGACGCCGGGAGTCGATTGAGTGCCGATGAGATCCGACAGTGGATCATCAATCCGGCGGAGATGACCAAGAAAACCAAGGCCGAGCGGAAGCCCGCGATGAGGGCCTATCCGACTCTCTCGAAAGACGACGTCGAGGCCTTGGTCGCCTACGTGCTCAGCTTGAAGAAGAAGTAGCCCACCCTCCGCATGCGGCCCCGTCTTGCAGCAGCGTTACGCAATCCGATCTCGGCGATCGGTGTCGCGTTGACGACCGCCAGCGCCTTCCTCTTTCTTATCCTGCTTGCGATCCAGGGGTTGGGACTCCTTCAGAATCACGACACTGGCATTCTTGTTTTCGTCCTCGTTCCGGCGGTGTTCCTCGTCGGCCTGCTGATCACTCCCGTTGGTCTGTGGCTAGAGCGCCGCCGGACGCGTGCGGGTATCGCCGCGCCGGCCTGGCCGCGGATCGATCTCAATGACTCCGCCCAGCGACGAACGCTCCTCTTCGTCGCTGTCCTCACGTTGGTCAACGTGGCCATTCTCTCGATGGCCAGCTACGGCGGGGTGAAAGCGGACTGAACCCTGCACTTGGACAATCGCCTTGTCGCCAACAGCGAGGACCATCGCCCGATTGGCGCGATTCACGGCCGCATTGTGCCGCGGACCGATCGGTGTCATGGCGACGACCTCACCGTCGATGAGCTCCACCCGGTCATCATGGTGTGGCCTGGAAGGCCCGCCGGCGGGCTTCGACGCTGCCCGGACAGTGGCGACCCACAAAGCAGCCTAACACTGGCGGGAACCAGACCGTGACTCCGGGTTAATTAGAAAACGTTCATCGAGGGGGAGCGAGGCCTCGCGGCCACCGATCGAGACGGTAGACTGATCGGACAGACGAGGAGAGACACATGAGCAAAGATCCTGTGTGTGGGATGCAGCTCGCCGAGGCATCTGCGGCCGCGAAAAGCGAGTACAAGGGGAAGACGTACTACTTCTGCAGCCCCGCCTGCAAGGCGATGTTCGACAAGAATCCAGAAAAGTACGCGGCGAAGTAGGACACGGATCGAAAGCGGGCCGGCACCTATGCGTCGCCCGTCGACTCGGCCGGTGTCTTTTCGCGCTCGAGACCGAACTTCTGCATGCGGTACAAGAGCGTGCTCCGCGTGATGTCGAGGAACGCGGCGGCGCGGGTTTGATTCCAGTTGTGTTTGTGCAGCGCCGCCAGCAGGAGCTCGCGCTCGACGTCCTCGAGCGAGACGCCCTCGTCGGGCAGCTCCATGCGCAGGTTGGCAACTCGGTGCTCTCGCGTCCGCAGGCGCTCCGGGAGATCGTCCAGCCCCAGAACGCCATCGGCATCGAGCACCAATGCGCGCTCGATCACGTTCTCGAGCTCCCGGATGTTGCCGGGCCAACTGTAGAGATTGAACGCGGAATACACGCCTTTGTCCACGGACGGCCGTGGACGAGTTAACCGCTCGGCGTGCTTGACCAGGAAATGATCCACCAGGAATGGGATGTCATCCGAGCGCTCGCGCAAGGGCGGCACCCTGATCGAGACGACCGCCAGGCGGTAGTACAAATCGTCGCGGAAGGCGCCGTCCGCGACCATCTTCTCCAGATCCCGATTCGTCGCTGCCATGACGCGCACATCGACTTTGATGGGACGGGTTTCGCCGACCTTGTCGACCTCGCGCTCCTGCAACACCCGCAGGATCTTGACCTGCAGCGGCGTCGGCAGCTCCCCGATCTCGTCCAGGAAGATCGTACCGCGGTCGGCCGCCTCGAACTTCCCTCGTTTGTCCGCCACCGCGCCGGTGAACGATCCCCGTCGATGGCCGAACAGCTCCGACTCGAGGAGCTGCTCCGGGATGGCGCCACAGTTGATCGTGACGAAGGGCGATCGTGCGCGTGAACTGTGGAAGTGAATGGCCTTGGCGAGGAGCTCTTTGCCGGTGCCGCTCTCCCCCTCCAAGAGCACCGTGGCGTCACTCTGCGCGACCCGGCTCGCGGTCTCGGTGACCGCCCGCATGGCCCGCGACCCGGCAATCATGTTCGCGAACGAGAAGCGCTCGGCCACGACCTCGCGCAGGTATCGGTTCTCGGTGGTCAGCGCGGCAACTTCGAGCGCCTTGCGGACGGCAGCCTTCAATTGTTCGCGGTCGAACGGCTTGGTCAGATAGTCGAAGGCGCCGAGTCTCATCGCCTCGACTGCGGAGTGAATGGTTCCATGGGCCGTCAGCATGATGACGGGAAGATCGGGCTGCATCGCCTTGATGCGTGTCAGCAGCTCGAGCCCGTCCATCTCTGGCATCCGGACGTCGGTCAGCACCAGGTCGACGGGTTGAGCTTGAAAAGCCTGAAATCCGGTCGCGCCGTCGGCCGCGGTGAGCACCCGGTACCCCTCTTCGTGGAGGTTGTACTCGACAACCCGCCGCAGGCTCTCGTCATCGTCAATCATCAGGACCGTCTTGGGGTTGCCTTCGCGTTTCTGTCCGCCCTGAGTCATGACGCTCCTGCCACGCTATCTGGAAGCGGCAGTCGAATACGGAAAACGCTTCCCGTTGGGGACCCGGGGAGTGCCTCGATCGTGCCGCGATGCGCGATGACGATCCGTTGAGAGATCGCGAGCCCCAGGCCCGTGCCGCGCGGTTTCGTGGTGAAAAAGGGATCGAAGATGCGCAACGCGTGCTCTGGACGGATGCCTGGTCCCTCGTCGATCACGTCAACCACTCCCCAGCCCGGTTCAACGGATTCCCGAATCCGCACGCGGCCGCCCGCCCCTGTCGCCTGAATGCCGTTGAGGACGACGTTGAAGATCACCTGGGTGATCTGCTCCGCGTCGAGCGACAGCGGCGAAAGACCCGCCGGACGTTCAAACACCAGGGTGACTGCCTTCCTCTCCGCTTCCGCACGGAGCAGCGCCGCCACGCGTTCAACGATTTCATGAATGTCGGCCGGCCGCAACGCCGGATCGTGCGGCCGGGCGTACGTCAGAAACTCGCCGACCAGCCCCTCCAAGCGGGCCAGTTCCCTGCCTCCGATGCCCGCAAACTCGGCTTCTGGGGTGCCTTGCTTCACCCGAGAGGCGATGATCTCCAGCGCGCCTTTGACGCCAGCCAGCGGGTTCTGGATCTCATGGGCGAGCCCTGCGGCAATTTCACCCAGGGCGGACAAACGGTCCGCGCGGCGCAGGTGTTCCCGGGAATCCCTTAGCTCGCGGTTGGCCCGCTCGAGCGAGGTGGCGGCGTCGCGATAGCGCGCCGTGAGCCGTCGCTGTGCCCCGACGAGCAGTCCCACCGTCAGGCCGAGCACATGAAAGACGACGACCTGCGCGTACAGGCTGGCTGAGTAGGCCTCGTTGTGGATCCACATCCCACGGATGTGGGGAATGAACGCCGCCGATGTGATTGCCGCGGCCGCTACGCCTCCCCACGCGCCGTACCAATACGCGCCAAAAATAATCGGGACGTAGCACAGGTAGTTGTAGACCTCGTGCAGGACGATGCGCGACGGATCGGTCACGAAGTGCAGGCTGGAGATACCGGCCACTGCGGCCAGCAGTGCACCCCCGCGAATCAGGTGACTGCGCGCACGCGGCCGCTCGGCAGCGTGCCCCTGTTCATGGCCGCTCATGAGAACACGCCGAGATCATGTCAATACGCACGGCCGAGGATGGCATGACCGCCGACCGATCGACAACTCTCATATTCCAGTTCCAGCGACACGGCGACTTACTGGCGCGACAAGCCCTATCACGGGCGGCGATCGTCGGCGGATGCCTTGGGTTACCGAGGAGCCGCGTCTGCGTGCGTGGCCAGCACTTCCTGCTCCGCGGCCACCAGTCGTCCAGGTCGGCGCCGAGTGCACACCCGCGCTCGCAGTAGCGGTAATATGCCCGCACCTGGATTTTCTGTCGGAGCGCGTCCGGGTCCATCGCGCCCGCAACGACCGGTGCCGAATCTTGTGCGTTTCTGTTCCTCTCTTCCGCCGCTTTCTGCTTGTGGGCCATGTCTATTCTCCACTCCAGCGAGTTTCACTGCCCCGAAGGATCCGAGGCAAGCCCTGTGCCAGCAGCCACGGGAGCGAGCACTCACGAATCCTTCGTTGCTGCGCCCCCGCGCTGTGGCTGGCACCGAACAACTGGCTTTTTTCAGACAGGCATCGCGAGTCACCGCGCGATATCAGGCAGCCGCGACCGGCGAGAACGGTGCGCCCGCCCACCGGAAGCGGCGATCATTCACACGGCAGGGACCTGCCGCAAGGCATCGTTCTTGCCCTTGCCAGGAATGAACGGTCATGATCGTCCAAGGAGCCTGATGAGCCTTCTGGCGACGGGCGGAGCGACACGGACGTGCCAATGGTACGAGACAGACTCAAGGCGCTCGGACTGAATCTCTGGTGGACCTGGCACCCTGAGGTGATTGAGCTGTTTCGAGAGCTGGATCCCGAGATCTGGCGCGGCACGAATCACAACCCTATCGCGCTGCTCGCTCGTCTTTCCGACGAGCTCCTCGCGGAGCGTATCGAGCGCGAATCGCTCGAGAGCCGCATCAACTTCCACTCTCGTCGTCTTCACGAATACCTGGTGGACGACCAAACGTGGTGCGCCGCGCACGCCGGCGTGCTGCGGGCGGCGCCTGTCGCCTACTTCTCGGCGGAGTTCGGTCTCCACGAATCGCTCCCCCTCTACTCCGGAGGCCTCGGCGTGCTCGCCGGGGATCATCTGAAGAGCGCCTCCGACCTCGGGATTCCCGCCGTGGGCGTTGGGTTGTTTTACGCGCGTGGCTATTTTCGCCAGCGTGTCGAGCCCTCGGGGTGGCAGCAGGAAGAGTACGGGCCGAGCGACATCGCGACGTTTCCGCTCGTGCACGCTGCGGCTCCTGATGGATCGACGCTCTCGGTTCGGGTCGAGTGCGGGGCCGAATCCTTGCACGCCCTCGTCTGGATCGCACATGTGGGCCGCGCTCGCCTGGTGCTCCTCGACTCCAACGCCGAGGCGAACCCACCTCACGTTCGTGAGCTGACCGCCACGCTCTACGGAGGCGATCAGCTCACGCGGATCCGCCAGGAGATCCTGCTCGGCATCGGCGGCTTGAAGGCGCTACGCGCGCTGGGCATCCGGCCTTCGATTCTGCACCTCAACGAAGGCCACAGCGCATTCGCCATTCTGGAGCGCGTGCGCGAGCGAGTCGAGGACGGCGTCACGTTCGAAGACGCCCTGCGGGACACCGCGATTCACACGGTCTTTACGACCCATACGCCGGTGGAAGCGGGCCACGATCGATTCGGCGCCGACCTCGTGGAACAACAGCTCGGGCGGCTCCGTACGCGACTCGGACTCGACCAGAGGCGCTTCATGGCGCTTGGACGGACCGACGACAGCAACATGCAAGAGCCCTTCTGCATGACCGTCCTCGGCTTGAAGGGCTCGAGGCGGCGCAATGGCGTGTCGAGCCTTCACGGTCATGTGACGCGGCGCATGTGGCAGACCGTCTGGCGGGGGCGATCGGAAGAGGATGTGCCGATCGGGCACATCACCAACGGCGTGCACACCGCATCGTGGCTCGCCCCATCGATGAAACATCTGTACGACCGTCACCTGGGTTCGGATTGGCTGTTGCGCCAAGCCGATCGCCACGTCTGGCAGTCTCTCGCCAACGTGGACGAGGGCGAGCTCTGGGAGACACATACCGTCCTCAGGAGGACGCTGGTCAATTTCGTGCGCCGCCGCACGAACCTGGCGCCAATCCTCGACCCGAGCGCTCTGACCATCGGATTCGCGCGCCGTTTTGCCTCGTACAAGCGCGCGACCCTGCTGTTGACAGACCTCGATCGCTTGGCGCGGTTGTGCAGCGACCGGAACGCGCCGCTCCAGTTCGTCTTCGCTGGGAAGGCGCATCCGCGTGACGATGATGGCAAGCGCCTCATTCAGCAGATCGTCGAGCTCTCCCGCGACGCCAGATTCGCCGGACGCCTCGCCTTCGTCGAGGACTACGACATGAACGTGGCCCGGCATCTGGTGCAGGGCGTCGACGTCTGGCTGAACACGCCCCTCAGGCCACTCGAAGCGTCGGGGACGAGTGGCCAGAAGGTTGCGCTGAATGGCGGCCTCAACCTCTCGACGCTCGACGGGTGGTGGGCCGAGGCCTACGATGGCCAGAACGGCTTCGCGATCGGCGCGGGATCGGTCCACGCGGATCCCGCGATTCAGTGGAGTCGGGATGCGGCCTCGCTCTACGAGATCCTCGAAACCGAAGTCGTGCCGCTGTTTTTCGACCTCGATGCCGCGGGGCTGCCCAGTCGATGGATTCGGTTCATGAAACATTCCATCATGACCCTCGCGTGGCGGTACAACGCGGATCGGATGGTCATGAATTACGTGGATGCGTGCTACCTTCCGGCCGCTGGCGGGCTGACGCACGGATGACACATCAGCTGAGCTCATGCGCGTGCTGCAAGGCTGACGGAACGCGCTCTAATCACGAATGCGGCGCGTAGCACCGTTCCGGGTCGTCAGAGCCCGCCGTCCGATCGTCGTCATGAGGAGCCGACGGTAATCACTCTAGCAATAACTGTACCCTCGCTCGAAACTGAAACACGACCTGCCGTTCAAGGTGCCGCTGATCCTCTTCAAGACGGCCAGCGAGTTCCAGCAGCAGAACGTGATCCCGGGTGCCGCGCAGGAAGGCGTCGGCGCGTTTGCCGAGCCGTCGCGCGACCGGATCGTCATGCCGCTTGACGAGCCGCCGGATCTGCTCTACCGGCTCGCTCACGCGGCGAGGACATCGGCGAGGCGCATCAGTTTCGGATCGAGCGGCTTTCGCTTGCCCACGATCTCCTGAAGAGGCAGACGCACGACGCGGCCGCCACACGAACCGATCACAACGCCGGTGTCGTCTTCAGCGAGGGCCTCGACCGCGCCGGCCGCCAAGCGCGTCGCCAGCAGCCGATCGAAAGCAGTCGGCGTGCCGCCGCGCTGCACGTGCCCCAGCCGTGCTGCGGCGACACTGGTGGCAATGATGGACGGCGCTCTCGTACACGCGCCGATGCTCGGGCGCATCGCGCTGGCGACGCTGCTCGGCGCCTTCATCGGCTACGAACGTGAGCGCGCCGGCAAGCCGGCGGGCGTGCGGACGCACGGGATGGTTGCCCTGGGCTCGGCACTGTTCACGGCCGTATCGGTGTTCGGCTTCGAGGGTCAAGGGGATCCGGCAAGGATGGCCGCCCAGATCGTGACCGGCGTGGGGTTTCTGGGCGCCGGCACAATCCTCCATCTGCGCGGCACCGTGCAGGGTCTCACAACGGCCGCTAGCCTGTGGGTCACCGCCGCGATCGGCACCGCCGTGGCCGTTGGGATGTATCTGATGTCGATCGAAACGGCGGCGCTCGTGTGGGTCCTTTTGCGGTTCGGCCCTCGAGTCGAATAAGGGAATGACGGCTTGGTCATCGCTCGGCGCTGCTCGGTCCCGGCCGAGGTCCTCGACATCTCCGCAGTCGACTATGTCTGTTTTCAGACAGACCGAGCCGCATGAGCGGCAAAACACACAGCCCAAATCCGGTGGGACAAGGCGAGCCCTTCAAAAGTCTCAGGGGACATTGCAGGTGTCCTCCGTCGGTCGCCCGGCATCCGTCTTGCGCATCAAGCTGGGCGCCGAGCTCGGATGATTCGGGAAGACCGCCGCAACGCTGACTGCGGAGGGGCAAACGAACTGCGGCGAGCCAGACTGTGAAGGAGGGCGATCATGTTGAACGTCAAAGTGTGGGCGATGTCTTCAGGCTGCTGGACGGCCATCAGCTTCACGATCTGTGTGCTCGGTGGCGTCATTGCGCCTGGCCTTCCCATTCCACATGGGACGCTTGAACTGTTGCTGCCCGGGTTCACGTGGATCTCGCCAGGATCATTCGTTCTGGGCTTAGTGGAGACTTCTCTCTACGGGGTGTACACAGGGTGGTTGTTCGCGATGCTGCATAACGTCTTTGCGCGCCGCTGGGGAACGACTTCGCAAGCCGCCACAGCGACGAAGGCTGCTTGACGAACGGCAGGCGTGAAGTTCAATCGAGAGGCCGCTATGCAGACCGCCACTGAACCGAACCCGCAACGTGAGCCCTTTCGCATTCCGGTGTGGCTGGGCCTCTGCCTCTTCCTGGCCATCGCGACCTTTTTCCTCTGGGAGGAGCACAGAGCGCACATCCTCGGGGCGTTGCCGTATGTGCTGCTTCTGCTGTGCCCGATCATCCACCTGTTCATGCACCGGGGGCACGGCAGCCAGGATGCTGGGCGCGCCAGCCACGAGCACCACACGCTACAGCGGTAAGGAGCGACATCTTGAGTCATGAAAGCTTCGTGAATCGCCGTCGCGTCGAGGTCGATAAAACGATCAAGCTAGGGGGCGCACACTTATTGCAGCCCACGATTCGAACACCGCGCGGAGGGGCCCCGCATGTTGCAGCCTAGGCCTTGAGTGCGCGCGATCTGTGATGAACATCTGGCACAACACCGACGACGCTCCGCGCACGCCGCGACGAGTGAGCCCCACTCACCAGGTGGAGGTGATCATCGGCACGTGGCCCATCGGTCCAGGCCAGTCGGCCTGGGTCACGTGGCACGCCATCTCCGTGGATGGGAGCCGCACTGAGGGCACGACCGCCGCGCAGTGGCAGCGCAACACCGATGTGAACAGCTATTGGACGGCACGCCTCGGGCCGTTCGCGGACGGCGACCAGGTGACGTACACGGTTCATGGGTCGTCCGGCGACGAAGCGATCCAGACGAGTGCGTTCGCGGTACGGATCAGGCCCGCGTTGTATATCGCGTGGCTGTGGCACCAGCACCAGCCCCTCTATCGCGATCCTGCGGCTCCAGACGCATCCGGAAGTTACCGGTATCCGTGGGTCCGGCTGCACGCGATCCGTGACTACTACTCCATGGCCGCGCTTGCAGCCGAACACGACGTGCACGTCACGTTCAATTTCACACCGGTCCTGCTGCGCCAGATCGATGACTACCTCCAGGGCGGCGCCACAGACGGCGCGCTCGATCTCACACGGCAGCCGGCGGAGAAGCTGACCAGGGCCGAAGTCGAGGAGGTCCTGTCCACGTTCTTCGACGCCGACTGGCACCACCAGGTCCATATCCACCCGCGCTACCGGGAACTGTTCGAGCAGCGGACGACGGGCGCTCGGTTTTCACGCCAGGACATCAGAGACCTGCAGATGTGGTTCAACCTGGCATGGTTTGGACACGAGTTCCGCGCCGGCGACGTCAGGTTGATCACGGGCGACACGGTGAGCGTCCATCGATTCGTCGAGAAACAGCGGGGGTTCTCACACGACGACGTGCTGGACATGATCGACGAGCAGTACAAGATCCTGCGAGCGGTCGTCCCGATGCATCGCGAGTTACAGAAGTCCGGTCGCATCGAGGTCAGCACAACCCCGGCGTTTCACCCGATACTGCCGCTCCTGATCAATACGGACCACGCCTACGTCGACCGGCCAGGCACGTTGCTTCCTACACGGTACGCGTACCCCGAGGACGCATCGGCGCAAGTTGCGCTGGCATGCAACGACTACCTGACCCGCTTCGGCAGGAACCCAGCTGGCATGTGGCCGGCGGAGGGCGCGGTCTCGGCCGAGGCCGCCGAGATGATCGCACGCCACGGGATCACCTGGATCGCGACGGATGCCGGTGTGCTCGCGCGATCGGGGCAATGGGGGTATCGCGCTTCCGAGCCCGACGTCCTGTGCCAGCCGTACCGCGAGTCCGACGATGCCACCGCAGTGGCGCTGTTCTTCCGGGACACCGATCTGTCCGATGGGATCGGATTCCGGTACGGGCAGTACGCGGATGCGCAGGTGGCGGCACAGGACTTTGTGCACACGATCGAGACCAGATTCCTCAATGGGCTCCACGACGACGAGGATCGGGTACTCACGATCGTGCTGGACGGCGAGAATGCGTGGGGCGGCTACCCGGACGACGGCCGGCCGTTTCTGCACGCGCTCTACAGTCGTCTAGCTGCTGATCCGCGACTAAAGACCGTCACGTTCTCCGAATATCTCTTGGGGAATGCGGCTCGCGGGATAGCGGCACATCCGGTCAGCCAGCTCACACGTGTGCATCACCTCGCAACCGGATCGTGGATCGACGAGCCCGGCTCGGCGCCAGGGGTCGACCTCGGCACGTGGATCGGCGAACCCGAAGAGAACGCCGCCTGGAATCTGCTGGGCGCGGCGCGGGCGGCCTTCTTTCGCTCTCCGGCACGCGAGGCAGCGATCGAGCGCGCCCGCCAGTCGCTGTTGGCTGCCGAGGGCTCCGACTGGTACTGGTGGTTTGGGAGCGATCAGGAATCGCGGAACGACGCGGCATTCGACGAATTGTTCCGGGCCCATCTCCGCGGAGCCTACCAAGCCCTTGCTCTCGAGGCGCCGGAGTCACTCGGCGACTTCATCGTTGCGCATCCGATCGTGTGGACGTTCACGCATCCCGTCGCGAAGATCCGTCGTCGGGATCAAGTGTCCATCCGGACGAATTGCCCCGGCCGGTTGACGTACCGGATTGACCACGCGCCCGAACAGATCGCCTCTCTCGTGCCGGTCGGAGGCGTGATGGCCGGCGCCAGGCGTTTCCAAGTCACGCTCGGTCCTTTCCCGGCACCGGTCCAGCGTCTGGCATTTCGCTTCTACTGCGAGCACCCGGGGTGTCAACACGAGGCGCCATGCTGCCTGAGTGGACCGCAGGAGATCACGTTCGATCGCACTCGGCCGCGAACACCTCGGAAAGCATCAAGTGACTCGAGTGCGGCCGAACCGCAAAGCAAGGGGCCCCAGCAGTGGAGGACCAATGGCTGAGTGCGAGTGCGGCGACGTTCATGAGCGACGACGGATCGTGCTGACTGGCGGCCCAGGGGCAGGCAAGACGGCGGTGCTGGAGCTCATCCGACAGTTCTTCTGTTCGCATGTCAAGGTCTTGCCCGAGGCCGCTGGGATCATCTTCGGTGGAGGCTTTCCACGGGAGAGCGACCTGGAGTGCCGGAGAGCCGCACAGCGCGCGATCTACTACGTCCAGCGAGAGCTGGAAACCACCGGAGACAGTCACAACCCAGCGATCGTCCTCTGTGACCGCGGCACGGTTGATGGCGTGGCTTACTGGCCGGGAGGACCAGAGGCTTTCTGGTCGTCCCTCGGGACAACCCTCGACGAGCAGCTCCGCCGATACGACGCCGTCATTCACTTGCGAACCCCTCCGCTGCAGCAGGGGTACAACCATCAGAATCCGCTGCGGACT
>Ga0156018_1213_pt1 | contig 12690 bp, 6 predicted proteins | sample RifCSPlowO2_02_FD_107672 | JGI IMG/M metagenome (GOLD analysis project Ga0156018, IMG submission 107672) | Acidobacteria bacterium RIFCSPLOWO2_02_FULL_65_29 | reverse complement strand
CTTGGTGCGGAATTCGGCGTCGGACAGCTCGATTCCCTGAGTGTCGAGCAGATAGGTAAGCGACACCCCGAGCGCCTTGGCCAAGGCGGTCAGCACACCGGAGCTGGGCGTGCTCTCGCCGCGCTCGTACTTGCCGATCGCCTGCGCGGTGACCTTGCCGTCCATGGCGGCCGACAACTCTCGAAGCGAATACCCAGCCTTTCGCCGGGCCAGTCTCAGACGGTCCGCAATCATCAGTAGCTCCCTCTCGCCGGTTTACACTTGACAAAGTTCATATGCATTGTAAACTATGCCTGTGAGTCCAGCAACTGGAGACTGAACATGCATGATCCGAATGCACCCGGATTGATCAACGCACTGCTGGCGAACCGGGCTGACACGCCGGTGCCGGCGCGCCCTTTGACGCTGTCGGCGCTGTCGCGCGGCCTGTTGGGGCTGGATAGCAACCCCGGTGCGCTTTCGTCGTTCCTTACGCCGCAGCCTCGGCAGCTCGGCGCGCTGGCGCAGCTTTTTGCCGAATCGGAGCACGATCGGCTGCTCGAGAAACTGCGCGCCCGACTGGTGGCGAACCTGTACTCGGACATCAAGGTCGATCTGCCGGGCTACGTGAAGCCCGACCGGATCGTCTGGACCGACACCCAGCGGGGTCACGAGCCGGATGCCACCGCCTACTACCTAATGAAGCAGCATGTATTTGAAGTCGAAACGGCCGACTCGCTCGGCGACGAACACACGTACGAGCAATGCCGGCTGTTCGCGGCGTACGTGCGGGACAAGTTTGCGGAGTTCACCTTGATCGTTCCGAGCGGAAGCGGCTTCGCGGCTCGGTCTCAGCTCCACCGCTGGGGCCTGAGCGCTACCGTGCTGGAGATCTAAATTTTGAACCCCACGAACTGTAGCTCCGGCAGCAACTTCTACTGGACGTCTGTCGCAGGGGTTCTGGTGGTCTCACTCACCGTTCACGGCATGGCCGTGCCCCACGACTTCGGTCATCCCCAGTTGCCACAGCAGGAACATATTGAACTCTCCTCAAAGAGTACGGCGACCGTCAGCATTTACGGGACAGGCTTTACGATTGCCAGCAGCGGAAGCACGCTTCCGTCCACAGGCCAAGCGATTCGCTACTGAAGCATAGGGGCGCGGCAGCGCACCCTCCAACGAATCCCGCTGTCCCCAGCAGTGGCACGGCGTACGTTCATGCGTCCTCGTCCTCCGCATCGCGGCCCATCCGGGATTTGAACTCGTAGGCATGATGAAATCCGATTTCTAGCAGCCTCCAGTGATCATAAGCGTCTTTTTCACGAAACCCTGAAGCTCAGTATCGTTGATCAACTCCGTCGCCGCGTTCAAACCCTCCCCGTGATGGTAACGGCGTGTGTACTCATTGAGCGCGTCAAGGTCGTCAAGCAGAGCATGAAGGGGGGACGCGGAACCGGTGATCCTGACCTTGCCGATAATCGTGCCAAGCGTATCGGCGGTAAACTCCGCCGGATAGAGGTTTCGGCAATAGGTCTCCAAGACGGGCCTGATCTTGTTCACGATGTCCCTGGAAGCGCCCTCACCCGTGTGGTAGTAATCCGCAAGGGCTTGTCGGTCCGCGACGAACCGCGCTTGCGTTGCCTGCTCGATGTCCCATTCTGAAATGGTCGTGTTGCGCACGCCGATCCGCGTCAGTTGGAGGCATTTCCGGTTACCGGCCTCGGAAGCAAACCGATCCCAGATACGCTTCAGGAAATTCTGATCGTGCGACAAAACAATGATCTGCGGACAGCTTTCGCCGCATTTCTTGATTTTCTGGACGGTGCAGTCCTTCCGGAAGTTGTCCTGGCTATTGAACGGATCGTCGAAAACGACGATCTTGCCGGCCTTTTCCGGATCGTGTTCCAGTTGCGCGAGGAACAACGCGAGGGCAAGCGTGCTCTTGTCGCCGGAGCTAAGCGTGTTTTTGAAGCTCGGCCTGTCGAGAGGCGAGTTGGAGTCACCTAGCTCTACGGGCGTTTCATTGATGAAAATCTGGTAGCTGGAGCTGGCAACGCCCCCGGGATAGCCGTGCTTGGTGCCGGTGATCCGGAAGCCAGCCTGGAAATCGTCGAGCAACTGGTTAATAGTCCGCTCGTATCTACCGATGACTTCCTCTGTGTACCTGTCGAGTTTCTCCCTGACACTTGCTTTCTGGTCTTCCAGGGCTTTCTTCGCTGACACCGCAGTCTCGTAGTCCTGGCATGCTGCGATCGCATCAGCTTCGTGTCGTCTCTTCGTCGCCCGGAGGCGGGTCAGGGTGCTTTCGACGGCTCTGAGATCAGCGGCACTGGTCGCGGCCTTTTTCGCCGTAATGGCGGCATTTGCATTTTGTACGGCCTGATTGTAGGTCGCGGCATCACCCTGCGCGGCGATAAGGGCCGCATTGGCGGCCGTGAAGGACGCATCCGCTTGCACGAGATCGAGCGGGCGCCGGGCCTTTTGGTCGAGGAGAGCGAGGGCGCTTTGCCGGAGAGTCCGCAATGTGTCCCCGACCTTGTCGGCGCCGGCCAAGGCCGGCGGTGTAATGGCGCAATATTTTGACCAGAATTCGACCGAGGAGACGTTCTGGTCGGTAATTCGCTCGATCCGCCCAATCTCCCGATCGCCAAACGCGGCATCGATCAGTTGGCGGAGCGCGCTGATCTCGGTCCGCAGGGCGTTGTAAGCCTCACCGAAATAGGCTTTGTACGCTGCGATCAGCGCGACGCCATCGAGAGACTGGCTGCAGAACGGGCACGCATCGTTGCGGACGTATCCCACGCCTTCGGAGAGCCAAGGCTCGCCACGCTCATGCATGGCGTGCGATTCGATCTGCTTTGCTATGCGGCGCTCCGCGTCCTCTGAAATGCCTTTGATCGTTTTGCCAAGCAGTCCTACAAACCCAACTGGAAAGGTCGGTAGAACCAATTCCGCCAGACCAGCGCGGCCTTTGATCTGGTCTGCCTGCTTGACGGCCTCAAGTTCTCTTTCCTTCTCGCTAATCTTGGCGTCTATCTCCGTGTCTTCCTGCAAGAACGAGAAGACGTCGACGGTGAGCCCCTGCGGAACCACGGCCTGAACCGCCGCACGTTTCTCCCTGATTGCGGTACTTTTCTCGCGGCTCGCCGCGTCTAACTCTTCGATCTGGCGCGCAAGATCTACGCCCTGTTTACCAACGATTACCCTGTAAAGGTTACGTTTGTGGTCGAGGCTAACCGCATCGCCCGAATAGACGTTTTCGGAAACAAACGTGGAGTCAAAGATCGCGAGGTTGGATACCGTTGTGTTCCACGCAGCTGTCTTGAAAGCGGCGGTCCCGCCATCCACGAGAATCATAATTTCAGGTGCGCCATCGGTGGTTCCGAGCGTGGTGCGCCCAAGCACGTGGGCGGCATCGCCCGACTGGAGAGAACGCAGAACGGCGCAGAGAGTGGTTTTGCCTCGACCGTTTTCCGCAAACATCACGGTATAACGCTTGAGTTCAACATCTCCGGCAGCGCTGTAGTTCAAGAATCGGCCGACGTTTTTGATCGAGATGATTTTCTTGAGCATTGCTTATCGCTTTTTTCGGTCATGATGCAGCCGTTTACGCGCCACGACTTATCCGTTCTGCCGGCTATGCCCCCATCGTAGCCCTAACGCGCCCCGGAGGGCCTGAGGCGACTGACTCATTCGTCGTCGTCCTCCGCATCACGGCCCATGCGGTACTTGATGTCGTAGTTGATGATGAAGTCCAACTCCTCCTCCGTGAATCCGTAGTGCCATGCCAGCATTCGGTCAATATCATCGAGCAGCGACTTGCTAGCTTTCGGATAGATGCACTGCACGGTCAATGTATCGTGCTGGAAACGCATCTGCCGGTCCATGGAGTTCCGCTGCAAGTCCTCCATCAGGCGGGCACCGAGTTTCGCCAAGGGTGTCTTCACGTTACTTGCCGCGAGAGCGTCAAGATTGACGGGGAAAGCATCGACTTCGCGTTTGTTAACGTGACGACAGTCTGAAAAGACGGTCACAAACCAGTAGAACAAGTTAGCATTCAGACAGCAAAGCGCCAACTGCGCGTGCTCTATGGTGCCGAAGTTCAATGCCTTAAACTCGCTGGGAGGGCGACGTCGGCCTCTTCCGTCCAGCACGCGAGGCTCAAAGTCGAGTACTTGAAGAAAGTAGCCGACCTTTCTTGAGTAAAAAATGTGATGTTGGCCTGTACGACTGTAGAACGCACATAACTGTCTACGTTGATCAGCCAGTTTCCTCCCGATTGACAGTTCTAAGGTAGAGCATATCTTCGGCATTGTCCGCTCGACCAGTGTTGGCAACGACGAGACGAATTGTAGTTTCTCAAACAGGGTCGCGCGTTCGTCGGCCAACCACTTGTTGTAACGCGTAGAGAAGAGCTGCGATGAACGTGCCGGCCGGCTCAAGAGATGGATGGTCAACCGGATATGCTCCAGTCCATCAAAAAGGCGCGAAGGCCGGTCATCGTACGAACTGAAGTGGTCCTCACGCCGAGCCAGCAGTTGTTGCAAACTCCAGTAACGGTCCGTTGAAACAGAAGAGACGGGAACGATATAGCCCTGCCGACCTTCCTTCCGCCCGAGCGCGGCACAACGTTCGATAACGAGTGCGTAGAGATTGCCGCTCTCTTCGCAGGTGAAGCCGCGAAGCTCGTAGTCGTTCAGAGCATTCAGCTCGACATATGGCGGGTTGCCAATGATGATATCGAACCCCCCGCTGTTCATGATGCCGTAGAAATCTACGAACCAGTGGAAAGGGTGGTGTGATTCTAGCCACTCGGCATAGCCCTCACCCCCTGCTCCCCTCCGGGAGGGCGAGGGAAATCGAATGCCGTATTCGCCAGCGAGGTAGCGGTTGAGCTCGTCATCCAATGCCTTCAGTCGCTTGCGCAGTTCCTGCTTGTCCTCGGTGGGCACAGAACCATCACCTTCGATCTGCCGCCCACGAAATGCGTCGAAGGCCTGCTGCAAATCCGCCGCCGTTACGGCGATCGTGTCCATGGCATTGTCGAAATCGAGCTTGCCCGTCACTGCCCGCTTCACCTCGTCATACGTGGCGTAGCCCACGAGCGTATTGCCGGCGCGGACATTGAAGTCGATGTCCGGCAGCGGTTCGATGCCCAGGTTCGCGTGTGCCTCATCTGGCTCGACCTGCGCCGCGAGTTTGAGGAAGAGGCGAAGCTTGCAGATCTCCACCGCCTCTTCCATGATGTCCACGCCGAAAAGGTTGTTGAGAATGATGCTCTTGAAGATGAAGTAGCGCCGATTGGGGTGCGCCGCCACGTGCGCCAGCACCCGGCGGAAATCGGAGAACTTCTCGGGCCGGTGCTTCTCGCCGGAGCGGTCGAGGTCTGCGACGAACGCCTCCATGCGGTCGAGACAGGCTTCGTACAGCAGCTCGAGGATATTGAGCGCGGCGAACAGGAATGCGCCGGAGCCGCAGGTTGGATCGAGGATCGTGACCTTCACGATCGCGTGCCAGAAAGCGCGCAGCAGGTCCGGACCCTCGCAGGTCTCGATCACGTCCTGCGCGAACTGGCGGATGTCGAGGTTGAACGTGATCAGGTCGTTGACGTCGCAGATGTCACCGGCAGCGAGCTTGGCTCTGATCTCTTCGTACCGTTTGCGCCGCGCGACGACTTCGCGCCAGATTTCCGTGGGGAGCGCGTACTCGGAGGGCGCAGGTTTGTTCCAGCCCCTGCGCAGCTCCAGGGTCTGGATGGGGCCATCACCAACAGGCTGGTGCAACGTGGGCGGATTGAGCCCAACAGCGATTTCGGGCGGGAGCGGCTTTTCCACGCCGTGGCGAACGGCGGGATAGATGTAGCGGTCGGGATCCTCCCGCAGCAGGTCCCATACGGTCGGACCCTTGGGGTTCTCGAACGCCACCTTGCACTTGCCGCGGGCGGCATCGAAGAGGTAGGGAATCACCGTGTTCTTGCTGATGTATTCGGTGATGTCCTCCTTGCTGTAGTACGCCCCCATCTGCTTCTGGTTGATGTACTTCTCGAAGATGTAGCCGAGCACATCGGGGTTGATCTCGTTGTCGGCGCGCAGCGGGCGCTCGTCGAGATGCCACTGGTACTGGTCGAAGTAATCGAAAATCCGCTCGAACGCCTTGTCTGGAATCTGGATGGCCTTGCCGTAGCGCTCGGGTTTTTCGAGTTCGTGAATATCGAAAATGCCGCCGTTCAGATACGGAATCCGCCCGATCAGTTTTTCGAGTTCCGGCGTGCGCTGCCGGCCGCCCAGACCCTCATGGAAAAGCCGCAGCAGAAAGTAGCGATAAAAGGAGTAAAACTTGTCCCGGCCGTGCTCCTGCTGCAGCCGGCGGAGACGGTTGCGCAGGTAGTCATGGTCGCCGTCGAGGAAGCCCTTGCGCTGAACAAAGTACACAAACATCAGCCGATTAAGCATAACCGAGGCGTACCATTCATGGTCCGCCTTCTCGGCAATGCCGGTGATGAATTTGGTGAATGCGTCCTTCTCCTTGCGGAACAATTCGTAGAAACGCTTCGTAACCCGCTCGACATCGAAGCCGCGCTGCACACGGCGCGCGACCTCCGGCAGGTTGACGCCCTTTTCCTCCTCTTCGAGGGAGATCAACAGGGGTTCGAGCTTTTGCAGGAGCGCATCGCCGGACTGGTGCTTGTGAAAATGGTGCTCGCGCGCGGCGACCGGCTGGCCGGGTTGGCGGCGCACCCATTGCCAGACCTGGGTGGTTTTCGCCGCATCCGCATAGATGATGAGGTTTTCGCGCGTGGAGCGGGTGACCTGCCGCTCGATCCTGCGGCGGGTCGCGTAGGCGGGGATCGCGGCGTCCGGCGCCGCGGCGAAGTGATAGACGACCAGCCCGCACTTCTCCGCGACCGCGTCGAGCGCGTAGGACGCGCCCGGAACACTTACATCGAGTCGCGCCCTATGCGCTGCCCAGCCGAGTTCCTCGATGAACAATTTCCGGAACTCGAACCACTGCAGCAATTCCCGTGTCCGAGCAACGTTGAGGCCGGTCATGCCGCCTATCCCGCTTTTCCGGCCAGCCCGAGGGAGCAGATGATGCGCGGCTCCTGCATCTCTTCCTCCTCATGGATGACGCATAGCCGCCCCTCCTCGCGCACGGCGACGACGAGTTGCGCCAGCGCATCATCGGAAATCCCGGAGCGCAACTGCCGGTTAAGCGTGTCCACCGCCGTCTGGCGCAGTGGGTGCCGGTAAATGTCGTCGATCGCCTTGATGAGTTCCTGGGACTCGAACAATGTGCCCTTGACCTCGTCGGCGTAACGCTTGAGCCGCTCGTAGGTGCGGAAGCGCGCGCCTTTGGGACTGCCAAGCTGGCCTCCCACGGAACGTTCTTCGCTCAGCACCAGTTCCACACCCTTCCTCAGCAGTTGGTGATGGCTGGGCAGGCGCGGCAGAGCGGGTTCCGACGGCTCACACGCCGCGGCCCTGAGGATCGCGAACTGCGACTCGGTGATCGCGGTGCCGTCATCGGCCATCCACGCCAGCGCATCGTTGCCGTCGGGCGTGCGCAGATAAATGAGCACGCCCTGCCGGCCGTTCGCCGCTTTCGGAATCGCCTTGGTCGAATACGAAACCGGCGGCAGGTCCGGAATGATCTTTTGCAGCTCCTCATCGCGATCGATGGCATTTTTCCAGATCTGGTAGGCGTAGGACGCCAGGTCCACCTCGGTTTCGTCGTCGCCGTCCAGAATTCCCGATTTCTCGGTGAAGAGATCGCGCAGGGATTGCGCCTCGTTTTCGTCCTCGAAGAACGCCTCGTCGGTCCCAATAACCTCGGCGTTCTCCCGCAGCCGCGCACGCACGCGGGAACGCAACCGAATGATGCGCTCGACGCCCTCGGCCGGCAGGAACGAGTAACACAGGATGACTTCGGCCTGCTGGCCGATGCGGTCGACCCGACCCGCGCGCTGGATCAACCGAATGATCGCCCACGGGAGGTCAAAGTTGACGATCACGGCGCAGTCTTGCAGGTTCTGCCCTTCCGACAACACGTCGGTCGCGATCAGGACGCGCAATTCATCTCCCGGCATCTGTTCCGTCTTGCCGTTTGAAACCGGGCTGAACCGCCACGCCAGCGCGGTGGGGTTTTCGACGTCGCCCGTTGCACAGGCGACCGCGGAGAGTTTCCTGACGCCGCACTGCGCGTTGATATAATCCGCAGTATCCGCAAATTGCGTGAAGATCAGCACCTTCTGGTTGCGGTGCTTTTTCTCGATCAGGTCGAACAATGCAGCCAGCTTGGCGTCTTTCTCGGGATTCCAGTCGCCGCAACGCGCGAGCACCCCGATCAGCGCGCGTGCGTCGTCCAGCAGGTGTTCGGCCAGTGCTGGTGCGAAGAAACGGGGGCTCAACCACTTGAAGCGCCTCCTGCCGACAGTCGTGTACGTTCCGTAAATCTCCGTCGCCCGTCGCTGGAACTCGGCCTCGGTATGTAGCCCCGCGCCTGGCAGGCCGGGCTCCTGCTCATCGCCATTATCCGTATCCTCGTCCGGCAGGAGTTGCGCATTCTCGTCCCCGTCATTGGTGGCCGCGTCCAGAATCGCCGAGTCCTGGGTTCCGATCGGCAGAGCAAGGCCGTGCTCGATCGCGTGCAGGTAGATGAAGTTGCGCAGGATGTGCCGCTCGATGGAGAGGAGAAAGGCGTGTCCACTGCTCTCCAGCCGCTTGAACAGATTGGTGCGGCTGAATCCCATCAGGCGCTTGCCCGCGCGCGACAGGTCTTCCAGTTGCCGGGCTTCGGCCGCGGTCGGTGGCTGGTCGGGGGTGGGGCCGAGGTAGTTCCCCAGACCGTACCGGGGCAGGCGCAACCCGTTTATGACCGCCACGACATCATCCGCGTAAAGTCGGGCGTACGGATCATCGGCGTTACGTTCGTCGATCTTGAACTTGACGGTTCGCGGCTTACGCTCCGGGAAGAACGACCGGGTGCCGTCTTCCAATTGAAGGTACTTGCGCCCGGTGGCGGGATCGGTGTCGGCGTAGTTTTCCTGGATAAACCCGCGCGTCCGACGCACCATGTAGAGGCGCATCAATTCCCGCCAGTCATCGGCATGGAAGCTTTTCTCGAAGGCCGCGATGGAGTGGGGCGACGCCTGGTGGCGGCGGATGAATTCGGTTTCGCCAAGTTCGCGAATCAACGCCTCGGGCCGGATGCCGAGGTTGATGTCCTCCTCCACAAACAGGCGAAGCTGGTTCGCGAGGTCGAGGTAGCTCTTGTTGTACGGCGTTGCGGACAGGAGGATCACCTTGCTGTCGTTCGAGCGGATGTAATCCTGTATCGCCTTGTAGCGCTTGCCCTCGCGATTACGCAGATTGTGGCTTTCGTCGATGATGATCAGCCGGTAGCGCCTCAATTGATGCAAATCCCTGATTGCCTGTGTGATCGACAGCACCCGCGCACGCATCCGGTATTCGCTGCGGTAGTCCTCCCACATCGGCACCAGGTTCTTGGGACAGAGAATCAGCGTTTCCAGGCCGTGGTCGTCCTCGAAAATGCGGGCAACCGCCGTTGCCATGAGCGTCTTTCCGAGGCCGACCACGTCACCGATCAGCACGCCGCCGCGCTTGTTGAGATGATGCGCGGCAATCTTGACCGCCGCGGCCTGGAACTGGAAAAGTTTGTTGCCGAAGTCGCGGGGAATCTTGAATTCGTTGAGCCCTGCCCGCGCTTCGTTGGACAGGTGGTACGCCATCTTGACGTAGATGTAGTACGGGGGCAGCGGCTCGACACGCGCCCAGCTTTCCTCGATGATCCTGACGAGTTCGTCGGATATATCAAGACACCACCGGTCGTTCCACAGACCCTCGAACCACCTTGCGAGCTTGGCGCAGGCGTCGTGATCCAGTACGTCGATGTTGAGCTCGCCCTGCCTGGAGAGCCCCGACATGGTGAGATTGCTGCTGCCGAGATACCCGACCGAAGGCGCAATCGGATCGGGACGAAACAGCAGGTAGAGCTTCGCGTGCAGCGGATGCCGGAGAAAAAGCTTGACGACGACCTTGCGGGCGCGAATCTGGGACGCCAGCCGGCGTAGCCCAGTCTCATCTTCATCGGTGGGAACGCCCCAGGCGAGCTGCTCGCGAAATTCCAACGCCAGCTTGCGGCGCAGGCGCACGGCCGTTGGCTGATCCATTTCCTTGTCGCGCCTGATCAGGCTGACAATTTCGTGGAGTTCCTCCTCCGGCGGGCGCTGCATGCCGACCATCAGGCGGCAGCAATGGCCGTCACCGCCCGCCCATTTCTCGACGTACGTGTCGAGCTGCTTCCAACCCCGGAGATTGAAATAACCGACACAGAAATCCGCGCGGTCCGAACGGTCGAGAGTTTCCTGCAGTGCAGGCAGGAGCGCCTGTTCGATGTTATCGAAGATGCGGGGCATCAGACTTGTCCCATGCAGTCGCACTCATTGAGCCAGCGGGCGAAGATAAATGGGGCCAGTGTAAATTTTTCGTGGCGTGGGCTTCGCGCGAGATGGGAATCTTACGCTGACCCCAGTTATTGTGAGTGTCCGATTACCCCTGAACCTTAGCCGTCGCGCCGGCTATGGCTTAGGCGCGCTGGGCTCCGGGTATACGTCGGGCCCGTAATGTTCCCGGATCCTCTTGAGGAAATCGCCCGTGGGCGGGGCGTAGGCGAAACGCTTGCTGGTGAAGCGCCCGGTGAGGGCTCTTAACTTGACCGCCATTTCGCCCATCTTGATCAACTCAAAAATACCGTTCACGATGGGTGAGCGGGCGGGTCCCCAGGCGTCAAGTGACGCATGACGGGTACCCATGCACCGTTTCGAATCGCGTCACGAAAACCTCGGTGTGCAGGCGGCGCTTGATTTCTTCCGGGTCGGCGCACTCGAGGAACAGCTCGACCGCTTCTTTCAGGTTCGCGGTAGCCGCCTCTACAGTTGCACCCTGGCTTGCGACATCGAGCTCGGGGCAGAGCGCCACATACATGTCGCCTTCTTTCTCCAGAATTGCCGTGTAGCTGTGGGTCGCCATGGGCCAATCTCCTTGTCACTTCAAATTGAACGGCACCAGCATCGGCCGCACCGTCCGTTTTGCTTCCAGTTCGTACTTTGCCAAGTCGTCGCGGTGTATCCAAATCTTCTCGCAGTACCCTTGAACTGCAACGTCGGCATGCTTCCCCCTTGTTTCGAGAAATACTAACACGCCACGCCGCCTGCGGCGTTCAGGAAATCGCGACGCTCCGGGAAGAATATCGGTTCGTCTCGACTAGCTCATTGGCCGCCGGCCTGATAGCCCAGCCGTTGCGCCAGGGCATGACATGCCCGCTCCGCAGCCGCGTCACTTCCGGATAGTCCGGAATCGACCCGCACCGCCTCCCGCGCTTCGTCATCGGCGATCGGTTCGCGGGTGGAGAGCTGATGCGTCAGCACCGCCTGGTCGGCTTCCGAAGCATCGCCTCCACTGCTCGCGCGCTGCGTCAGGCGCGCACGCAGCACGGGCTCCGGTGCGCATACGTCGAGGATGGCAAACGGCACGCCGAGCTCGCCGGCGAGGTCGCGAAACAGGTCGCGCTGCCAGCGCCTGAGAAACGCGCCGTCGACGATCGCGGGATAGCCGGCGCCTGTCACCGTGCGCGCGAGCTGCGCCAGCCGCTCATAGGTGGCGCGCGTGAGTTCCTGCGTGTAAATGCCCGTTTCCACCTTCGAGCCGCTGCGCGCCAGGAGGCCCATGCCGCACAGCCGTTTGCGTTCGACATCGGAGCGGATGCGTATTGCGCCGAGATGCGGTGCGACGGATTGCGAAATCGCGGTTTTGCCCGAACCGGAAAGGCCATGAGTAATGACGATCGCGGCGCGGGCGCCGCGGGTGAAATGCTGCGCGAGACCGAGGTAGTCGCGACCGGCGGCAAAGAGCCGCGTGCGTTCCGCGGACAGCACGCCGGGTTGCGATGCGCGGATGCAGTGGACTTTCGCGCGCACCATTGCGCGGTAGACGAGGTAGAAACGCAGGATGCCGAGGCCGCCGTAGTCGGCCGTGAGTTCGAGGTAGGCATTGAGGAACCGGAACGCGAGGTCGGGCCGGCGGCGGTCGGTGAGGTCCATCACCAGGAAAGCCGCTTCGCTCATGACATCGATCCAGCGCAGTTCGGCGTTGAACTCGATGCAGTCGAAAGGAATGAGCTTACCGTCGATCAGCACGATGTTGCCGAGGTGCAGATCGCCATGGCATTCGCGCACCGCGCCTCCCTCGCGGCGTTTCTCGAACAGCGCGTGCCGCGTGCGGTGCTCCCGTTCCGTCCACTCGCGCAGCGCCGCCAGCACTGCCCGATCCTCAAGCGTGGCGAGCAGCGGCAGCAGTTGTTCGAAATTCTGCAGCGCCGGCGCGAGCACGGTGCGCGGTGAGCCGAACGCACTGCCTGTTTCGGCTGCCGTGGCGCTCTCATGGAATGCGGCGATGGTCGCGGCGAGTTGCTCGATCTGCCGCGGGCCGAGCCGGTCTGCGGCGAGCAGACGGCTCGCGAGCGCGTCCTGCGGGAACTCGCGCATCTTCACCGCGTACTCGAACACGGGCCCAGTGCCTTCGATGCGCGGGCTCTCCGGCGTGCCCCGGATTTCCACCACTGCGTCGTAAAGCTGCGGTGCGAGCCGGCGGTTGAGCCGCAGTTCTTCTTCGCAGAAGCGGCGCCTCAGCTCAG
>Ga0156018_1174_pt1 | contig 12691 bp, 14 predicted proteins | sample RifCSPlowO2_02_FD_107672 | JGI IMG/M metagenome (GOLD analysis project Ga0156018, IMG submission 107672) | Acidobacteria bacterium RIFCSPLOWO2_02_FULL_65_29 | reverse complement strand
GCCGCAACAAACACGGCAACGAAGGGGTAAAGCCGAGGGGCGCTGGCCCCGATACGGCAAGGTAGCGCAATGGAACTGAGCCTGACAAAACTTCCGTGGTACGCACAGATTGGCGCGTTCGCCGTGCTGGGCGTGGTCGGCATCGGCCTCTTCTATCAGTACTACGAGGTGCCGACGCGTGCAGAGATGACCGGACGCGAGAGCCAGTTGAAGGCGCTGCGCGCCGACATCGCCAAGGGGCTCGAGACGGCGAAGAAGCTGCCTGAGTTCCGCGCGCAGGTGGACGACCTCGAAGGGCGCCTCTCGAATCTTCGCGCGGTGCTGCCCGAGGAAAAGGACGCCGGCGAGCTCCTGCGGCGTCTGCAGACGGTGGCGACGCAGTCCAACCTGCAGATCCGGGCCTTCAAGCCGGCCGCCACCGTGACCAAGTCCCTGCACGCCGAGTGGCCGATTCAGCTCGAGCTCGACGGGACGTTCCACAACCTGGCCATCTTTTTCGATCGGGTCGGCAAGTTCACGCGCATCGTCAACATCAGCGGCGTCGACATCGTGGGCAAGACCCAGCCGGCGCCGAACTCGACGATCACCGCCCGGTGCGTGGCCACGACCTTCGTGCTGCTCGACAAGCCGGTACCGCCAAAGCCGGGCGCGGCCACGCCCGCGGCCGCCGCGGCGGCGAAGAAGGCGTGAGATGCGAACGTTGATCGTGATCCTCGTCGTCGCGCTGGCGGTGCCCGCCCTCCTCGGAGCGCAGGGTGCGCCGGCGCAGGCCAAACCCGCGACGGCGCCGCCCGCCCCAGCGGCGGCGCAAGCGAAGCCCGCCCCGCCAGCCAAGCCCGCTCCGGTCGAAGCGCAGGCGCCACCGCCAGCGCCGGCGGGGGGCCAGCCGGCCGACGCGTACAACTACGAGGCGTTGGGCCGTCGCGATCCGTTCCTGACGCTCATCACGTCCGGCGCCAAGCCCGTGACTTCGGTTCGCGGCGAGGGCATCGCCGGGTTGTCGGTGAACGAGATGTCCGTGCGCGGCGTCATGCAGAGCCGCGGTGGGTTCATCGCCGTGGTGGTCGGACCCGACAACAAGACCTACATGATTCACCAGGGCGACAAGCTCCTCGACGGCGTCGTGCGGGCGGTCAACGCCGAGGGGCTCGTCGTCGTGCAGGAAGTCAACGATCCGTTGTCGCTCGTCAAACAGCGAGAAGTCAGCAAGAAACTTCGATCGCTTGAGGCCAAGGAATGACTGTGACGAAGGGCCTTGCCCTTTCCCTGACGGTAGTGATTGCGTGCGCGCTGGCGGACTTCCGAGGGTCCGCGGCCGAGACGCCCGACGCGACGAGCGGCGTGCGGCTCAAGGCCATCAGCTCGCGCGTCAACGCCCAAGGCGCGTCCCTCGTGATTGAGGCGACCGAGCCGGTGCCGTACGTCTCGACGCGGCCCGACCCGCTCACGGTCGCCCTCGATTTCCGCAACGTCGGAACGGACGGCCTGGCCAACTCCATCACGCCGAACGCGGCCAGCCCCATTACGAGCGTCGCGGTCGAGCCGTCGGAGATGCTCGGCGTCCGCATCGCCCGCGTGAAGGTCGGCCTGGCGCGTCCCGTCGGCTACCACGTGCGCAGCGAGCGGAATACGGTGGTCGTCGAGTTCGACAACATCCTGGAGCCGACCGAGCCATCCGCGCGGCCCGCGTCGCGTGCGACACCCGACGCCCTGCAAGCGCTGAAGGCGGCGGCCGTCGCTCCCGACGCATTGAGCGCGCTGCGAGGTTCTCCCGCCGACGTGACGGCCGGTACCGTCAGCCGCGCGACGTCGGCGTCGCAGCTCCTGTCACAACAGACGCCCGGCAGCCCGCGCACCGCCGCCGCGCCGCAATCGGCCCAGTCGACACTGTCGGCCGCGCCGTCCGTGCAGGCGGCCGCAGCGGGGCAGATCGGTTCGACAGCGACGGGGCAGGAGCGCCGCTACCAGGGTCATCCCGTCAGCATGCAGTTCGAGGGTTTGGACCTGAGAGCCGTGCTGCGGCTCTTTGCCGAGATCAGCGGCCTCAACATGGTGATCGATCCCACCGTGCAGGGATCGGTGGACGTCGCCCTGACCGAGGTGCCGTGGGATCAGGCGCTCGACATCATCCTGCGCGCCAACAAGCTCGGCTACGTCGTCGACGGGACCATCGTGCGCATCGCGCCGATCACGGTGTTGAGCGATGAAGAGGCGCAGCGCCGCAAGCTGGCCGATGAGCGGGCGCTCTCCGGCGACCTGCAGGTGTTGACCAGGACGCTGAGCTACGCGAAGGCCGCGGACTTGGTGCAGCTGATCACGCGAAGCGCACTGTCGGCGCGCGGTACTGTACAGGTGGATCCGCGGACCAACACGCTCATCATCACCGACCTGCAGGCGCCGATCACGAAAGCCGACGACCTCCTCCGAACGCTCGACACGCCGCAGCCGCAGGTGGAGATCGAGGCGCGCATCGTCCAAACTAACAGGAACTACGCCCGCGCGCTTGGGATCCGGTGGGGCTTTACGGGCCGCGCGGAGGCCGCGCTCGGCAACACCACCAACCTGGCGTTTCCGAACAGCGGTGTCCTCCAGGGCGCCGCGGCGCCGGGCGGGACGGCGATCAATCTTCCAGTTCCGGGTGCGCCAAGCGCTGTCGGTCTCGCGCTGGGCTCGGTGAACGGCGCCTTCAACCTCGACATCGCGTTGAGCGCGCTCGAGAATTCGGGCAATCTCCGTATTCTGTCGTCCCCGCGCGTGTCGACGCTGAACAACGTCGCGGCCGAGATGACGCAAGGCCTTCAGATTCCGTACCAAACCTCATCGAATAACACCACCATTACCGCGTTCAAGGACGCGGCGTTGAAGTTGATCGTCACACCGCAGATCACGGCCGCCGGCACCGTCATCCTGAACGTCAACCTCGAGAACTCGTCGGCTGATTTCGCCGGGATCAGAAAGGGCATAGACCCGCCGCCCATCAACACGCAGCGGGCGATCACCACGCTGCTCGTCTCCGACGGCGACACGACCGTCATCGGCGGGATCTACACGAATAGTCAGCAGAATAGAAGCGACCGCACGCCCGGGTTGAGCCAGATTCCGATTCTCAGCTGGCTGTTCAAGAGCGAGAGCACCGGCGACGCGAGCACCGAACTGCTGATCTTCATTACCCCCAGAATCATCAAGGCGTGAGGAAATGACTCGCATCCACGATATGAACGGCTTTGCGAAAACGATCGCCATCGGGGCGCTGGTCGCCTCAACCGTCTCCTGTGGAGATGTGGTCCGCTCGGGCAAGAGTCCGAGCTTCCTGGTGGTCGACCTGCTCCAGGGGCAGCGCGGCGGCGGCACCGACTCGGCGGGCGTGCCGCTGCTCTCCGACGTCCTGACGATCAAGACGTCGCCCGCGCCGTGCACGACCGAAATCCCGTGCCCGACCATCTTCAACGACGTCGGTCAGGTGGCGCTGCGGCTGGTGCCCAAGGACGTCGGCAGCGCCACCGCGCCGTCGACGAACAACGACGTCACGATTAGCCGGTACCGCGTGGTGTACAAGCGGGCCGACGGCCGCAACACGCCGGGCGTCGACGTGCCGCATCCTTGGGATGGCGCGGTCACAGGCACCGTTCCGGTTGGTGGGACCTTGACGCTCGGGTTCGAGCTCGTCCGGCACAGCGCCAAACAGGAAGCCCCGCTTGCGGGGCTCGTTTCCAGCCCGACCATCATCACCACGATCACCGAGGTGACCTTCTACGGGCAGGACCGCGTCGGCAACGACATCAGCGCCACCGGAACGATTCAAATCGATTTCGGCAACTTTGGGGATTTCTAACGCAATGACTAAGCGCCTCGCAACCCAACTGATGACGCTCGGCGCCGGGCTCGCCCTGGCCGGCGCGGCGTGTACTGTGAATTCAACGGACGTCCCGTCCCTCACGGGGCCGTCCGAAATGGCGCTGTCGTTTCTGGTCAACGCCACGCCCGACAGCATCACGCAGGACGGCGTGTCACAGTCGTCCATCGTGGTCACGGTGAAGAACGCCAGCGGCCAGGCCGCCGCCGGCGTGGCGTTCCGCCTCGACATGTTGGTCGGCGGCACTCCGGTCGACTACGGCAGGCTCTCGGGCAAGACCGTCGTCACCGGCAGCGATGGCAGGGCCACGGCCGTGTACACGGCCCCGCCGCCTGTCGCGGCTGGCGGTGACACCGGTTACTGCTCGCCCTCGATCTTCAGTCCGTATCTTCCCGGCACGTGCGTGACCATTTCCGCCACGCCGATTGGCACCGGCTTCTTCGCCGGCGTCAACTCGCAGACGGTCGAGATCCATTTGGTGCCCCTCGGTGTGATTCTGCCGCCCGCGGACACACCGACGGCGAGCTTCGTGGTGACGCCGACGCCAGTGATCGCGAACGTGGCGACCAACTTCGACGCGTCGAGCAGCTGCGGCGGCCAGGTCACCAATGGCTCGTGCAGCAGCGGCAACGTGATCGTCAGCTATCAATGGGGCTTCGGCGACGGCGCGACGGCAACCGGTAAGGGCACCTCGCACGTCTTCACCTCGGCGGGCACCTACACGGTGTCGCTCACGGTCACCAACGACGGCGGTAAGTCGGCCTCGTCGACCCAGAGCGTGTCGGTGGGCGCGAGTGCGAGCCCGAGCGCGAACTTCGTGTTCTCGCCGAGCTCGCCGGTGGTGAATCAGCAGATTCAGTTCAACGCCGCGACCTCACAGGCCGCGCCCGGCCGGACGCTCGTGCGGTGGGATTGGAACTGGGGCGATGGCGAATCGGGCACGGGCCAGACGCAGGACCACGACTATACGGCAGCGGGTATCTACAACGTGGTCTTGACGGTGTTCGACGACACAGGGAACAGGGGTACGGTGACCAGGACCGTGACCGTGGGCGCCGGCAATCCGGTCGCGTCGCTCGTCGTCTCGAAGACCGGCGGGCTCAGCATCTCAGCCGATGCCAGAGGGTCGTCGGCAGCCTCCGGCGCGACGATTGCCACCTACTCATACAGCTGGGGTGACACGACGTCGACGTCTCCAGGCCTTTCGGTGCAACCGAAGATCTATGGCGCCGGCGGGACCTATACGATCACCCTGACGGTGGTCGACAACTTCGGTCGTGCATCGACGGCGAACCAGAACGTGACCGTGCCATAGAATCTCGTCGGATGGCCGACAATTCGCGGATTGAAGACCTTCGACGCCGGGTCCTGAAGGACCCGGCGTCGATTGCGTTTGCGCAGCTTGCCGAGGAGTATCGCCGGGCAGGACAGTATCAGGAATCGGTCGAGGCCTGCCGAGCCGGACTCTCCATCCATCCCGGCTATCTTTCCGCCAGAGTGACGCTCGGCCGTGCACTCCTCGAGCTCGGTCAGCTCGACCAGGCCAGGCAAGAACTGGGCGTCGTCCTCAAAACCGCGCCCGAGAATCTCGCGGCTATTCGCGGTCTTGCCGACGTTCAGTACAAGCGCGGGGCCTTGCCCGAAGCGCTCGAGTACTACCGCACGGCCCTTGCCCTTGCCCGAAACGACCCGGACCTCGAGCAAACCGTCACCGACCTGACACAGCGGCTCGGGCCGACCCGCCGCCCTGAGCCAAAGGACGGCCTGTCGCTCAACGACATGCAGCGGGAGCTCACAGCGCGGGCCGGGTCCACGCCGTCTGCGTCGAGCAAGCCGGCCGAAGGGGTAAAGCCATCACCACCGCCTGCCGCGCCAGCGCCTCCCGCTCCGACAACGGCTTCGATGCCGGTTATCGCCGGGTCTCTCCTCGCGGCAGCAGCTCTGGCAGAGGCCCGTCGGAGCGAGCGCGATCGCGCCCTCCGAACCATCGCCGCCCTCGAGCACTGGCTCGACGCCATCCATGCCGCACGCGCCCATACAACAGCTTAGCCGGCGCCATCGGCACATTCGTGATGCCATGGCCGCGCGGGCGCTCGACGCGCTGGTCGTGACCGCGCTGCCAAACGTGCTTTACCTGTCGAACTTCGAGGGCAGCTCCGCCATCGTCGTGATCACCGCCGACCGTTTCCTTTTTGTCACCGATTTCCGTTACGTCGAGGCCGTGTCCGGCACTCGTGGCGGTCCGCACGAATGCCCAGGACTCGAGCTGGTGGTGGTGGACGGGTCGTACGACACCACATTAGCGTCGGCTCTGGCGACGCTCGGGGCCGCGACCGTTGGGTTCGAGGCTGCGCACCTCTCGGTGGCGCGCTTCGACTGGCTGCGGGCGACGCTGGCGCGCTCGGAGTTGGTCCCGACCGAGGCGATCGTCGAGCGTGTCCGCGTGAGCAAGGACACCTACGAGCTGGGCGTGCTGCGGGAGGCCGCCCGGCGGCTGTCCAGCGTGGCCGCAAAGGTTCCCTCACTGGCGCGACGCGGCCGAACCGAGCGGGAGATCGCCCTCGCCATCGACTGGCAGATTCGCGATGCAGGGTTCGAGCGCTCGGCGTTTGAAACGATTGTGGCCAGCGGTCCCAACGCCGCTCTGCCGCACGCCAGACCTTCCGAGCGAAGATTAGACGAAGGCGACGTGGTCGTGCTGGACTTTGGCGGCGTCTACGACTCATACTGCGTCGACTTGACGCGGACCGTGTCGGTGGGGCCCGCGTCGGCTCGGGCCCGGGAGGTGCATGCCGCCGTGCTGGCCGCCCACGACCGCGCGATCGCGGCGGTCAGGCCGGGCCGGTCGAGGTTCGACATCGACGGCGCGGCGCGCGCCTCGCTGGAGCAGGCCGGCATGGCCGGCGCGTTTGGCCACGGCACCGGCCACGGCCTGGGTATCGAGGTTCACGAGGATCCGCGAATTTCCAGGCGGCGGCCGGGCGAGAACGCGGACGACGACGTCGTCACGAGCGGGATGGTGTTCACGATCGAACCTGGGGCGTATTTCCCCGAGTGGGGCGGCGTCAGGATCGAGGACGACGTGCTGGTCACCGAGACGGGTGTGGAAGTGATGACGGACGTCACGACACAGCTACTGGAGATTTGAGGAATTGAGGAATTGAGGATTTGAAGATTTGAGGAGTGCGCGAGATCTGATGAGGATTCTGCGAGATTTGTGGCGCTAAATCCTCAAATTCTCAAATCCTCAAATCCTCAAATCCTCAAATTCCACCAACTCATGGATTTGGATCACCTGAGACAGATTTTGGCGCTCGTACAGGAGCACGAGCTTTCCGAGTTCGAAATCGAACAGGACGGGCTGCGGCTCTTCGTCCGCAAGCACGGCGTTGCGCACCATGCGCCGGCCGCGGCGTCTTTGCCCGCCGCCGTGCCGGCCGCGCTCCTGCCGCCCGGGGGGGCTGTCGCGCCTGTCGCGGCGGCGAGCGCCGTGGAGGCGGCCGACACAGAAATCGAACTGGCGATCGTGAAGTCCCCGATCGTTGGCACGTTCTATCGCTCGCCGGAGCCGGGTGCGCCCGCGTTTGTCGAGGTTGGGTCCGCGGTGAAGAAGAGGCAGGTGCTCTGCATCATCGAGGCGATGAAGCTCATGAACGAGATCGACTCGGAGTACGACGGAGAAGTCGTGAACATCTACGTCGAGAGCGGCCAGCCGGTACAGTATGGCGAGCGGCTGTTCGCGATCCGCGCGAAGTAGGCCGCGGCCAGCCGAATGTTCAAGAAGATCCTGATTGCGAACCGCGGTGAAGTCGCACTGCGGATTATTTTTGCCTGCCGTGAGCTCGGCATCAAGACGGTGGCCGTGTATTCCGAGGCCGACGAGAACTCGCTCCACGTGCGGTTTGCCGACGAAGACGTGCGCATCGGGCCCGCCCGCAGCGCCGACAGCTATTTGAACGTGCCCGCGGTGATCAGCGCAGCCGAGATCACCGGCGCGGACGCGATCCACCCCGGCTACGGATTTCTCTCCGAGAGCGCGTACCTCGCCGAGGTCTGTGAAGCCTGCCATATCAAGTTCATCGGCCCCGATCCGCAGGTGATTCGCCTCATGGGCGACAAGGCGCGCGCGCGGCGGGTGATGAAGAAGGCCGGCGTGCCGATTCTGCCGGGCAGCGACGGCCCGATCGAAGGCGAGGAGAAGGCGCTGAAGGTCGCCAAAGAGATCGGGTACCCCGTGATCGTCAAAGCAACGGCGGGCGGCGGCGGACGGGGTATGCGCGTCGTGCGGGTGCCGGCGGATCTCTCGACCGCGGTGAAGACCGCCGCGCGAGAGGCCGAGGCGGCCTTCGGGGTCGGCGACGTCTACATCGAGAAGTACATCGAGTCGCCGCGGCACATCGAGTTCCAGGTGCTCGGCGACCAGTATGGCTCGGTCATCCACCTCGGCGAACGCGAGTGCTCCATCCAGCGGCGACACCAGAAGCTGATCGAGGAATCGCCGTCGCCTGGCTTCAGCGACAAGATGCGCCGCCGAATGGGCGGCATGGTCATCGACGCCGCCAAGGCCGTGCAGTACACCAACGCGGGCACGTTCGAATTCCTGATGGATGCCGCGGGACACTTCTACTTCATGGAAGCGAACACCCGCCTCCAGGTCGAGCACCCGGTCACCGAAATGGTCACCGGCGTCGACATCGTGAAGGAACAGATTCGCATCGCGGCGGGCGAGCGGTTGTCCCTCAAGCAGGGCGACGTGACGTTCACCGGCCATTCGATCGAGTGTCGCGTCAACGCGGAAGATCCGGAGACCTTCGTCCCCTCGCCTGGTGTGATCCGCGTCTTCAGCATGCTCACGGGTCCCGGCGTCCGCGTCGAGACGTTTGCCCACTCCGACTGCACGATCTCGCCGTTCTACGACTCGATGATTGCCAAGATCATCGTTCACGGCCGCGATCGGAAGGAAGCCATTGCGCGCATGCGCCGCGCGCTGGAGATGGCCGTGGTCGAGGGCATCAAGACCACGATTCCGCTGCACCTGCGCGTGCTGAGCGACCCCGAGTTCATCAACGGACAGCTGAGCACGTCCTACATGGAGCGGTTCCTCGCCAGGCCGCGCCCTACGAGCGGCCGCCTCGCTGAGGCGGTCTGAATCAGCTCTCAGCTCTCAGCTTGGCCTTCGCCTTCTCGGTTGACAGTTGACAGTCGACAGTCGACAGTCGACAGTGATGCGGAAGCTGTCTGCGAACTGTGGACTGTTGACTTCCCTGCAGGCTGACGGCTGAGAGCTGAAAGCCGTGTCTTCACTGCCCTCACGCTTGTATGTCATCTGCGACGCCGATGTGTGCGAGCGCGCCGGGTGGACGCTGGTCGATGTTGCGTCGGCATGCCTCGACGGCGGAGCCCGGTTTCTCCAAGTGCGGGCGAAGCACGCGGGCTCGGGGCGGCTGCTCGAGTGGACGACGGCCATCGTCGAGCGTGCGCGGACGGCGGACGCCGTCGTCGTGCTCAACGACCGGGCCGACATCGCGCGAATCGCGGGCGCCGCTGGCGTCCACGTGGGCCAGGAAGACCTCTCGCCAACGCTCGTGCGCCTCGTGGCCGGGGCGAGGGCGCTCGTCGGCCTTTCAACCCATACGATGGTGCATGTGGAAGCGGCTCTCTCCGAGCCGATCGACTACCTGGCGGTCGGACCTGTCTTCGGCACGCGCACGAAGACCACCGGGTACGACGCGGTGGGCCTCGCGCAGGTCGAGCGCGCCGTCGCCAGGGCTTGTCGGGCTCGCCCCGAAGCGGACCGATCGACCGCTCTTCCCGTCGTCGCCATCGGTGGCATCACGCTCGAGCGGGCGCCGGCCGTGATTCGGGCGGGCGCCGCGTCGGTGGCGGTCATTTCGGATCTGCTGTCCACTGGCGATCCGGCTGCGCGCGTGAAGCAGTTCCTGAAAGCGCTTCAGTAGCTCGTGAGAGTTCAGATTCGGTTGGACATCTGAACTCCGATCTGAAATCTGAAATTCAGTCTGGAGAAATCTTGAACTCTGAACTCTGAAGTCTGAACTCTGAAATATCACGCGATTCAGCATAGAATGTCTCGGCAGAATGGCGGACCGCTGGATCGGGTCGCTGCCGGCAGGAGGTCCGCGACCGGCGGTGCTGCTGCTGGCGATGGTGATTGCCGGGGGCACCCTCGGGTACGTCGCGATCGAGGGGTGGAGCGCGTGGGACGCGTTCTACATGACGGTCACCACGATCACGACCGTGGGCTTCCGGGAAGTCCACGAACTGACTCGTGCCGGCCAGGCGTTCACGGTCGTCCTCCTGATTGGGGGCGTGGGGACGGCGCTCTACACGTTCACGCTCCTTGCGACGACGATCGTCGAGGGCCGCCTCCCGCACCATCTGCGGCAGCGCCGAAACACGCGCATGCTCGAGACCATCAAAGATCACTTCATCGTCTGCGGATTCGGCAGGATAGGCAGCATCATCGCCAGCCAGCTGTCGCGGCAGGGCGTGCCGTTCGTGGTCATCGAGCGCGAGGGGGCGCGCGTGCAGCAGGCCATGGAGCAAGGGTTCCTGACACTCGAAGCGGACGCCAGCGCCGAAGACGTGCTCGTGCGCGCCGGCATCGAGCGTGCGCGTGGGTTGATCGCGGCCGTTGGCACTGACGCCGAAAATGTGTACGCGGTGCTCACCGCCCGGGTGCTGCGTCCGGATCTATTCATCGTCGGCCGGGCCGAGGGCGAGGATTCGATTCGGAAGCTGGAGCGCGCGGGCGCCAATCGGGTGATCTCGCCCTACAAGATAGGAGCCCAGCACATCGCGCAGACAGCCCTGCGACCCGCCGTGGTCGACTTCGTCGAGCTGGCGACCAGCTCGGAGCACCTCGAGCTGGCCATGGAGGAGGTCACCATCGCCGGCAACTCGCCGCTCGCCAATCGATCACTCCTCGACGCGAACCTGCGCCAGCGGTTCGGCGTGATTGTCGTGGCGATCCAGAGACAGAAGAGGCACATGGACTTCAATCCGGAGCCCGACGCGTCCATTTTCCCCGGCGACACGTTGGTCGTGCTCGGCCGTTGGGACTCGTTGAAGCGTCTGGAAGCCGAGGCCGCGCCCTGATGCCGGCTCGACGGCTCGACGGCGTGGCCGTCGCGCGGGTGATTCAGAGCGAGCTTCGTCCGGCCGTCGAGGCGTTCACCGCGCGCGCCGGCCGCCCGCCGGGACTGGCCCTCGTGCTGGTCGGCGACAACCCCGCGTCGGAGCTCTACGTGGCGAGCAAGCTGAAGTCGGCAGGGGAAACGGGCCTGCGAGCCGACATCGAGCGGCTGCCGGCTTCGGCCACGCTGGCGGAGCTTCTGCGTGTCGTCGATCGGTTGAATCGAAGCGACGCGCATGATGGGATCCTCGTGCAGTCGCCACTGCCCGAGGCCATGGGCCCCGGCGCCGACCGCGCAGTCTTCGATGCGGTGTCTCCGGAAAAAGATGTCGACGGACTGCACCCGGTCAACGTCGGCCGGCTGGTGCAGGGCCGCGCCGCGCTCGTCGCCTGCACGCCGTCGGGCGTGATCGAGCTGCTCGATCGGTCCGGCATTCCCATTGCCGGTTCGCGCGCGGTCGTCGTCGGACGAAGCGACATCGTCGGCAAGCCGATGGCACTGCTGCTGGTGCTGCGACACGCCACGCTGACCATCTGCCACTCGCGTACCAAGGATCTGGCGAGCGTCACGCGCGAGGCCGACATTCTCGTCGCCGCCCTTGGGCGTCCCGCGTTTCTGACGACCGAGTTCGTCAAGCCGGGCGCCACGGTCATTGACGTCGGGACGACGAAGGTCGAGGATCGCGCGATGGTCGAGCGCCTGTTCGCGCCTGGCTCCAAGAGACACGCGGCCTTCGAGCGTCGAGGGTCGCTCGTGCTTGGGGACGTGCATCCGAGCGTTGAACAGGTGGCTGGCGCGCTCACGCCGGTGCCCGGCGGCGTCGGCCCGCTCACCATCGCCATGCTGCTGAAGAACACACTGACGGCTGCGCAGCTTCGCGCTGGACGGTGAGAATTGCAATCTTTTCTGCAATTCTGCAATCCTGCAATTCTGCAATGTTGAAGGTGGCCCTGACCGGCGGCATTGCGACCGGCAAGAGTTACGTGCTCGGCCGGTTTCGGGCGCGCGGCGTACCGTGCCTCGACGCCGACGATCTCGCGCACGGCGTGACGGCCGCCGGAACGGAGGCCACGCAGGCGATTGCCTCGCGCTTCGGCGAGGAGATGCTGGACAAGGCCGGCGCCGTGGATCGCCGGAAGCTGGGCGTGCTGGTGTTCGCGGACGCGGCGGCGCGACGCGAGCTCGAAGCCATCGTTCACCCGGCCGTGTATCGCGCCATCACGGCAGGCTTGCGGGCGTTCGTCCTGCTGGGATCGTCGAGGTTGGCAGTCGTCGACGTGCCGCTTCTGTACGAAAGCGGCCACGCCGCGGATTTCGACCGTGTGCTCGCGACCCTCTGTCCAGCGGCCACGCAGATTGCGCGCCTCACCGAGCGGGGGCTGAGCGACGAGGAGGCCCGTCAGCGTCTCGCCGCCCAGATGCCGGCGGATGAAAAGGCCGCGCGCGCCGATATCGTGATCGACACCGGCGGAACCTTCGACGAGACCGATCGACAGGTCGAGGCGGCGTTACGGAATTTGAGGATCTGAGGACTTGAGGAGTTGAGGATTTAGCGAAATGTGCAGGATCTAGCGAAATGTGAAGCGCGAGATTTTCAAATCCTCAAATCCTCAAATCCTCAAATTCAGACGCGTCCTGCGCCGGCGCGATGCGTTCTTCGACGAACGTATTCCAGTCGTGACAG
>Ga0156018_1202_pt1 | contig 12750 bp, 12 predicted proteins | sample RifCSPlowO2_02_FD_107672 | JGI IMG/M metagenome (GOLD analysis project Ga0156018, IMG submission 107672) | Acidobacteria bacterium RIFCSPLOWO2_02_FULL_65_29 | reverse complement strand
GGCAGGTGGCCAGCGCCCAACGGGGACGAAGGAGCAGCGCGTCGAGCACCAGGAGCGCGAGCGGCAGCAGCTCGGCGTGCTGCGCCTGCAGATGCGGCAGCCTTGTCAACGTGTGGGCATTGAACGCCACGAGGATGCCTGCCACGATGCCCGCCGGCCAATCGCCCGTCCAGCGCGCGACGACGAGCGACATCATCCAGCCGGTCAGGCTCAATCCGGCGAGCAGCAGCAGGTTGTAGATGAGCACGGGCGATGCCCCGAGCCAGAAGAGCGGCGCGCCGAGCGCACCGTGTGTGATGAGCGGCTCTGAATACGCGAGCGTGTGCCGATTCGGATGAAAGATCGGTGCGTCGAAGACGTGCAACGGATCTCGCGGCAGCTGGTGCGCGATCCAGGCGATGGCCCACTCGTTCAGCATCGTGTCGGCGTTGTCGTTGCGGGACAAGTGGCCGGGGCTGGTGACGAGCGGCCACGTTTCCGCGGCGGCGAGCACAACGAACAACGCAAGGGCTGCAACGGTACGGCCCCGGTTTTCTGGCCACGGCGGTGATGGATCGCCATCCGCCGGCAGCGCGGCGCGGCGCGCGGCCCAGTACGACGGCGAATACACGAAGCGGACGCCAAGCGCCAGCGCGACCGCGAGCGCCAGCCACCACACGACGTCCAGTGCCAGACGCGCGAGCACGGTCGCGCCGCCGCGCGCGCGCGGCGACAGCGCCCACGCCGGCACTGGCGCCGGCGACCCGCCGTCTCGCGCCCAGATCCACTCCAGGTGATACGGCCCGCCGAGCTGAACGTACTGGAGGAGGATGGCGTGCGGCCCCCGCTCGAGTCGGATCTGCCCCGTGCGTATGCCCGGGCCCTGCCCCTGCTCCTCGATGACCGGCCGCTGGTCCACGTACATCCGAGACCCATCGTCGGCCACGATCGTGAAGGTGTAGAGTCCCGCGCGATTGGCGAAGAGATACCCCGACCATTGCGCGCTGAAGGCGTCGGGCGGTTTGAAGTCCCAGCTTTGCGACAGCTGATTCGTTGAGAAGGTCGTGTCGAGGGCGTTCCGAACCGGCGGGCCCGCGAACGCGGAGCCGAGAAAGAACTGCGCCCGAAGACCGGAGGGAAGCGCGAGCGCGGCAGCCGACACGGCAGCGAGCACGAGGCCGGCACCGAGCACATTCCTCAAATCCTTAGATCCTCAAATCCTTAGATCCTCAAATCCTCAAATCCTCAAATCCTCAAATCCTCAAATCCTAAGCTCGTTTCGAGCACGCGCCAGACGAGCTCGTCGAACTCGATTCCAGCCTCCCTTGCAGCCTTGGGAACCAGCGAGTGGCTGGTCATGCCGGGCGACGTGTTCACTTCGAGGAGAAAGCTCGCGCCCTTTCGGTCGCGCATCAGGTCCACGCGCCCCCAGCCCGAACAGCCCGCGGCGCGAAACGCGTCGAGCGCGAGGGCGCGTAAGGCTTCTTCCGCCTGCCCCTCGAGACCCGGGCAGATGTACTGCGTGGTGTCGGCGACGTACTTCGCGTGGTAGTCGTAGTACGCGCCAGCCGGCACGATGCGAATGCTCGGGAGGGCTTCCTCGCCGAGCACCGCCACCGTGAGCTCGTCGCCGTCGACGAGTTGCTCAACGAGCAACTCTCCCGGATACCGGCGGGCCAGGGCGATCGCGTCCGGCATCTCTGCCTCCGTGAACACGCGACTGACGCCGACGCTCGATCCCTCGCAGGCGGGTTTGACGATCACCGGAAACCCCAGCAGCCGGGCCGCTGCCGCCACGTCGTCGTGCGGCGTCAACCGGGCGTAGCGCGGTGTCGGTAGACCGAGCGCGAGCCACACCTGCTTGGTGCGGATCTTGTCCATCGACAGCGCCGAACCCAGCACGTTCGAGCCCGTGTAAGGGACCCCAAACGCGTCCATCAGTCCCTGCACGACGCCGTCCTCGCCGCCTCCGCGCTGGCCGTGGAGAATGTTGAACACGCGATCGAATCGCTGCTCGACCAGGGCGGTGCGCAGGGCCGGGATGCCGTCCACGACCTCGGCCCGCACGAGCCGGCGGCGCAGCGCGTCGAGGATGTTTCGGCCGGAGTCGAGCGAGACCTCGCGCTCCGAAGACGTGCCTCCCATCAGCACGGCAACGCGCCCAAAGCGATCCGGATCGGTGGTGTGTGGCGCGCTCGGAGTCATGAGACCTCACCGTCGGCGCGAGCGAGCGCCGCGGTGACTCGCTCGAGCCGGTTGACGCGTGACCCCTTCACCAGCACGGCGACGTCCTTCGTCAGGCCGCGGCGCGCTTCGGTGATGAGGCCATCGGTATCGGCAAACCAGCTCCCGCCCTCGCCGAAGGCGTCCACGGCCGCGCGCGACTCGGGCCCGCACGCCAGGAGTCGCGAAACGCCCGAGGCCCTCGCGTAGCGGCCGACTTCCGCGTGCAGCTCGGCCGACGAAGGTCCAAGCTCCATCATGTCGCCGAGCACGAGCCAGCGCGCGCCTGGAAACGTCTGGAAGGCCTCGAGGCCTGCCCTGATCGATGCGGGATTGGCGTTGTAGGAATCGTCGACGAGCAGCGCGCCGTTGAGGGCAGGCCTGAACTCGAGCCGGCCCTTGACCGCTTTGACGGCCTCGAGTCCGCGTACGATGTCGCCCACGCCAGCCCCGACGGCGGCGGCCGCCGCGGCGGCGGCGAGCGCGTTTCGGAGGTTGTGAAGGCCCGCCAGGCCGAGACGCACCCGGCCTGTCCCGCCGGGCGACACGAGGTCGAACTCGAGGGTCGGCCCGTTCGCGCCAGCCGACGTTCGAACATCGCGCGCGGTGAACTCGGCCGGCCAGTCGATGCCGAAGGTCACCACGACTCGTCCAGCCGCGGTCGAGCGCCACGACGCCGCGAATCGATCGTCGGCGTTCACCACGGCGACGCCAGTCGGTGGGAGCGCGGCGAAGAGCTCGCCTTTCCCGGCGGCCACGCCTTCGAGGGAGCCAAAGCCCTCGAGGTGCGCCGCGGCGGCGTTGGTGACCAGGCCCACGCCGGGCTCGGCGATCGACGCCAGATGCGCGATCTCTCCGCCGTGGCTCGCACCCATTTCGATCACGGCGTACCGATGCTCCTCGCGAAGTCCGAGCACGGTCAGCGGGACCCCGATGTGGTTGTTGAGATTCCCCTTCGTGATCAGGCAAGGACCGATCCGGCACAGGATGGCGCCAATCATCTCCTTCGTCGTCGTTTTTCCGTTGCTGCCGGTCACCCCGATCACGGGGCCGGAAAAACGCCGGCGCTGCGCGCGGGCGCACGCGGTCAGCGCCCGCAGCGTGTCCGAGACCACGACCTGCGGCAGGGCGATCGGGAGCTCGCGCTCGACCAGCAGGCCACAGGCGCCCCGCTCGGCAGCGGCGCTCGCAAACTCGTGGCCGTCGAAGCGATCACCGCGGAGCGCAGCGAACAGCGAGCCGGGAGCAAGGCTCCGGCTGTCGGTCGAGATGGCGTCGAACGATCGATCCTCGCCGACGAGACGGCCTTCTCCGCAGCTGGCAAGTCGGGAAAGTGCGAGCGGCGTCAACGATTCGGTGTGCATCCGTGCCGCGAGACGATCAGGGGAAGGACTGCGCAAGCAAATCTGAGGCGTAGTGTATCACGCGGATTCACGGCGCCGCCGCGCGCACGCGTCGGAGTACGCGTCCCGAGCGGCCCTCGCGATCGCCGGCCAGCTGAGCTCGCGATCGAAGTGTTCGAGCACCCGCTCGCGTGCTTCGAGTCGTCCCGTGGCCGACACGCGCACGAGCGCGTCCGCGAGCGCGCGCACATCGTCGGAAGGCCAGAGAGCGCCGATCGCGCCGTTTCCAGTGATGGCACGGAACGCCGGGATGTCGGTCACGACGGGAGGAACGCCGCAGGCGCACGCTTCGAGAAGCGCGTACCCGCTGCCCTCGTGATGACTTCCCGCCACGAAGACATCCGCCGCGCTGTAATACGCCGCCATGCGGTCTTGCGCGATCCGCCCCAAGAGACGCACTCGCGCGGTCAGCGCGGGCGATCGGTCCACTCGGTTCCGGACCTCCGTCAACAGATCGTCGGCGCCGAAGATCATCGACAACGTCGCCGACGACAGCCGATCGAGGCATCGTTCGAACCCATCGAGCACCGTCAGCGGATCCTTGTTGGCGTTCAATCGCCCGACCCACAGCACCGCGGGGTCACCCTCGATGCCGGTCTCCCGTCGCGCGACAGCCCGTAAGATAGGCTTCACGCTCGTGCTCGCCTCGAGCACCTGGTAGACCGCCTTCCGCGGGTGGATGAGGCCCGTGCGTCGCCAGCAATCCGCCTGCGCCGCCGCGGTAAAAAAGAACCCGTCGGCGGATCGCATCAGCCGGCGGCGCACGAACCGACCGATCACCTGCGCGGGCGAGATCGCGAGCCGAGTGGGCGCGCCGCTGGCGTGATCCTGAACGACGATCGCCGTCCGCTCGGTCAGTACGCGCCGCAGGGCCCACGTCTGCGCCGGAAAACCCAGGCCGTTGATGTGCACGAGGTCGGGATTGACCCGGGCTACCAGCCGATGGCATGCCGCAGACCACAGCGGAGGGCGACGACGTCCAAAGCGGCCGTCGTCGTACAGGCGGTAGACGACGCCTCGGCGCGCGACCTCGGCGTCGCTGTGGAAACGCTGAACCGCCGCGACGTCCGTCCCGGCGGCGGCGAGCGCCTCACACCATCCGGTCAGCGAGTGATATCTCGACAGCAACGCGTCGGCGTCCGGGGCGCTGGCGTCGTACGCCAGATTGACGACCACGATCCTCATGGCGTTCCACGATAGGATGCGGCATGGCCGTGCCGCTGGTGTCGATCGTTGTACCGACGTTCAACCGCGTCGCCTGGCTGCCCGGGGCGATCGAATTTCAATTCCTTCGCCGCGCGGTCCGTCACGGCGCGGTCGGCCAGATCGCGCGTGTGGCCGTCGCGCTCGGACGGTCGTAGTGCGCATCGCGCTCGTCATCGCGGGGGGCGTCGATCGAAGCGCGCGCGAGCGCGTCACACCGGCGCTCTTGTGGCTCATCGAGCGCCTGTCGGCGCGCCATCGCGTTGCCGTCTTCGTCCTGCAATATCTCGATCGCCCCCGCACCTATCCCCTGCTCGGCGCCACCGTACACGACCTCGGATCGCCGCGAGGCGTCCTCGATCAGTACTCGACTCTGGTCTCGGCGATGCGGCGCGCGGGTCCGTTCGACGTCGTTCACGGGTATCACGCGCTCCCCTCGGGTCTCGCGGCCGCGCTTGCGGGCCGCCGCCTGCACGTGCCTTCAGTCGTGACGTTCGACAGCGGCGAATTCGTCGCGCTGCCCGAGGTCGGCAGCGGCTACGGCCTGCAGATCCGGGCGCGGCACCGGCTCGCGGTCTCTGTGGCCGCGCGTCTTGCCGGCCGCGTGACCGTCTGCAGTCGCTATCAGGAACGCCTCGCGCGCGCCCACCGCGTCGAGGCCACGGTGGTGCCGATCGGTGTCGACACCGGCCGGTTCCCTCCCCCGCCGGATCGGACCGACGGACCGCCCTGGCACTTGCTGCACGTCGCGAGCCAGAATCCGGTGAAGGATCAAACAACGCTCCTCCAGGCCGTCCGGCTGCTCGTGTCCCGCCCGCTCGACGTCCACCTCGACCTTGTCGGCGAGGACACGCTGGGAGGGGCCATGGCGTCGCTCGCCGAGCGGCTGGATCTGGCGACGCGTATCACGTTCCACGGCTTCCAGCCAACCGACGCCCTGGCCGCGATGTATCAGCGCGCGCACCTCTTCGTGTTGTCGTCGCGTCACGAGGCCGCCAACGTGGCGGTGCTCGAAGCCGCGGCCAGCGGCCTACCCACGGTCGGCACCTTCGTCGGGTATCTGGCCGACTGGTCGCCCGATCGCGCGATCGCGGTCCCCCCCGCCGATTCGACCGCGCTCGCCAACGCCATCGCTCGGCTGCTGGCCGACGCGCCCGCCCGCCGAACGTTGGCCGCCGCCGCGCGCGAGTGGACGGTCGCGCACGATGCGGACTGGACCGCTCGTCGATTTGAAGAACTCTACGGCGAGCTTGGTCGTTCTCAGTTCTAAGTTCTCAGTTCTCAGTTCTCGGTTCAAAAGGTCTCTACTCCCGGTTCCTTGATCGGACACTTCGCGATCGTGCGCGCCAACGTCGACTCGGCCACCCGCTCGGCACCGTCCAGGCCTATCGGGCGCGTCGTCGCACGCCGTGCGCCGAAGACCGCCTCGAACGCCGGCGAGCCGACCAGCGGATGGCCGTCGATGAGAACCAGCGAGAGGTCGCGGCGCGACGCGGCGAGCAGCGCGTCGGCCGGATCGGTCTTCGTCGACGGCAGCACCACCAAGTCGGCCGGACCGCCAATGGCGATGCGCCCGGCATCGGGCAGGCGCAGCATGCGCGCCGGCGTTGTCGTCACCATGCGAAAGAGCTCACGCGGCGTGATGGGCATGACGGCCGCCGCGGCGCGGAGCTCGTCGAGCAGATCGCGGGCGCCGGTGACGCGAGAGTCGCTGCCGAGGCAGATGTGCGCCGATGATGCCTCGGACGCGTCCAGAAACTGCCGGACCTGGGCGGTCCGGCGGAAGAGAAAGGCGTTCGAGGCCGGACACCAGACCAGGCCGGCGCCGCGGGCCATCACGCGCTCCCAGTCGGCGGGCCCGAGCGCGACGCCGTGCACGAGCACCGTGTTGCGGCCGAGACATCCGAGCGCCTCGAGGGCCAACAGCTCTTCGGCGGCCGCCCGGTCGATCCCTTCGCCAACGTGAACCATGAACGGCGCGCTGGCCGGCGTGCCGGCGTAGCGTCCGCGCACATCGCCACCCGGCTCCCCGTGGGCCCCAACCGCCTGCCGCTCGAGCGAGAGCGAGTGGGCCCAGCCGTATCGCTTCACGACACGCACTGGAAACCGCCGGCCGAATTCGCGATAGAACGGATTGTGGTGGGCGACCGTGGTCGTGCCGGCCAGCAGGTTCTTGAGGCCGCCGATGAACAGCCGTGCGCCAAGGGGGTGCGCGGTGTTCTCGCGGATCGCGGGATCCCCCTGCAGCGCCGGCCGAAGATCCTCGATCCACTCCGACGCGTTGTCGTAGCGGTCGCGGCGCTTCAGCCGCCCGTAGTGATTGAGCTCCAGGTGATCGTGCGCGTTGACCAGGCCGGGAAGCACGAACGAGCCGCCGAGGTCGACCACGAGATCGTTCGTGGCGGGCTTCGCATCGATGTCGAGCACGCGGGCGCCGACACGGATCGACGAGGCCCCGCCGTCGGGCAGCACGACCCGCGCGTTGACGAACGAGATGGGGCGCCGCCAGCTCAGCATCGGTGTCTGACCCTACTCTGACCCCACTCTGACCCCACTCTGCCCCCACTCTTGATGGCGTGGAAGACGACGACCACCGGCGCCCGGCGCCCCTCGATCCGGGGCTCTCGAATCGTCTGCACGCGAAGCGATGCGCGCTCGAGCCGCGTCAGATGCTCGTCGATGGCGTGCGTGAAGTACGGTAGCTCGATCAGGCGGCCGTCGGCGGCCCGAAACGTGCGGCGCCAGCGCTCCGCGGCCCACGACTGGTGGAAATCCGAGTAGACCAGATGCCCGCCCGGTATCAGCACGCGCGCGGCTTCTGTGAGCCACGCGTGGAGGTGCTCGACGTCGCCCGCCATCAGCGACGAGCTCACGAGATCGAAGCTCTCGTCTCGAAACGGCAGGCAGCGGGCATCACTACAGACTCGCGACGCGTCGCGTCCCTGACGCGCGAGCAGCCCGTCACCACGGGCCGCGAGCATCGGCATCGACAGGTCGAGGCCCACCGTCAGGCGCGTGCCGACCTGCCTCAGGATCGGCAGATAGCGGCCCGTGCCGGTGCCCAGATCGAGCGCCTGCCACGTGCGATGGACGCCACCGCGCTCGAGCGACGCGACGATGGTCTCAATCGTCGGCTCCACGATCGCCTGTTCGGCTTGCATGAGGACGTTGTGCGGTCGGGGCGGGTACGACTGCGCCCACAAGGCGTACGCGTCACGGGCGGGCAGCAGATTCCCGCCGAACCCGAGCGCGCGGCCGAACCGTCCGAGCATCTCCATCAGCCTCGGCGCTCTTGTGGCACGTCAATGGCTCTTTCCAGGATTCTCGATCCCAATTCCTCGCTCCCAATTCCCAATTCGTGATTCCTAATTCTTAATTTCCACGATCCCCTCAAAACCCCGTCGTCTCCGGCCGCTGGTAGTGCATCAGGCGATGCAGCGCGCGCAGCTCGTACGGCGCGGAGTACAGGCGCAGCGCGTACCGCCAGGCACTGATCGTCTTGAGCAGCGCCCGCCGGACCGGCGTGAGACGCCGATCCGTGACCGTCGGATAGAACGCGTTCAGCACGCGCTCGAAATTGCGCACTTTCCTCCGCACGGTCGCGTCGAGCCACGGGATCCCGTCGCCGCGCCGCATCATCAGCTGGCGCCACTCGTCGGACGCCCATTCTTCGAGCGTCGAGGGAAACGCGAAGCCACGCCTCGACGCCTCCGTGTACAGCACGCCGTCCATTGGCACCGGTGTGTAGGTGTAGAGGACGATCTCGGTTGCCGGATTGACCCTCTTGATCTCGCGAATGAACTCGAACGTGCTGGCCATGTCACCGGCCGGGTCGGGCGGCGAGCCGAGCACGAACGAATATTCCGGCACGACGCCGAAGCTCTTCATCCGCCGGGCGAGGTCGAGGGCGAGGCGCGCCGACGCCTTGCCGCCCTTGTTCATCGTGGCCAGGACGGCATCGGACGCCGATTCGGCGCCGGAAAACACCATCTTCAGACCCGATCGCACCATCGCGGTCCACGTGGCGTTCGAGTACCCCATGAGGGTGTCGATCCGGCCGAGCCCCCACCACCGGACACCCAACGGCGTGATTCGCCCGGAGAACTCGGCCACTCTCGCTTCGTTGATGAAGAAGTCCATGTCGTGCATCTGGACCGCATCGACGCAGTAGTCGCGGACGAGCCGCCCGAGCACGCGTTCCATCCGCGCCGGGCTCTCGGCCAGCCATCGGCGATTGGTCATCGCGACGACGGCGCAGAAGCTGCACGAGAACGGACACCCGAACGACGAGTTGTGCGCCACCGTTCGCCGGCCGAGATACGTCGGGTGGAGGTAGTCCTCCATGTCGACGCGCGCGTACGGCAGCTCGGGCAGCTCGTCGAGCGGCGTCATCATACCCACCGGATTGTGAATGATCTGGCCGTCGGGCAGCTTCCACGACAAGCCGGGCACGTCGCTCGGGGCGCCCTGGCCGGCGAGCACGCGAACCAATTTCAAGAGCGGCCCTTCGCCCTGCGAGCGAACAACAAAGTCGACGAGCGGGGATGCGAGCACCGTGTCGGCGTGCTGCGTGGGAAAGTACCCGCCCCAGACGATTGGCGTCTCGGGCCGCGCCTCGCGCACTTGGCGGCACACCTCGACGGCCTGCGTCAGCTGCGGGCCCGGCATGACCGTGACCGCGAGCAGCGAACCGGAGTGATCGAGCCGGTCGATGATGTCTCGCGCCGGCGTCGGGCACAGGTTGCCGTCGACGAGCGCCCACGGGTGCCGCCCCTCGAGCACCGCGCCGAGGGCCATCACCGACAGCGGCAGCGGCTGCTTGCCCGGCGTCGTCGAGAGCGGGTTGAAGAGAACGATCACTGGGCCACCCACACGCCAAACGCCGCCGGTGCGCGACCGAGACGCAGCCGCGCGAACTGCCGGCGCACCCGCCAGCCCATCGATCCATGCGACGGCACGAACAAGCCGCGAAGCCCAAGGCACGAGGCGGCGCGTTCGAGCGCGGCAAACGTCAGGAACCCCACGCCGGGACGTACGGCGTTTTCGACGCCGTGCTCCACCGCGAGCTTCCGCCGCTCGTCGGCCACCATGGCCTGCCCCTCCTCGTCGCGCGCGAACATCGGTGAGTCCATCACGGCGACGGCGCCGCCAGGCGCCAGCATCCGCCTGGCTTCTGCCAGCGTGAAGGCTGGATCCGGCGAGTAATGCAGCGAGCCGTTGAAGGTGACGAGGTCGAACTGCGAGGGCTCGAAGGGCAGCGCGTCGAAGTCCGCCTGGACGGCCGCGAACGGGACCGCGTAGTGACGGCACGCCCCCAGTCCGTCGGCGTCGTCGTCGAGACGGTCGACCGCCACGGCGCGATGGCCGGCGGCCGCCAGCCGGTGCGACAACCATCCGCTGCCTGCGCCGAGATCGAGCACGCGAAGGGGCGCACCCGCGGCGGCCACTCTCTCCGCCTGACCCAGAAGGTGCGCGAAGCTCTCCCGGCGTACGCGCCAGACGCCGACGTGGCGATCGTCGCGCGATACCAACGGCAGGCTCCTGTAGTAGTCGGGGGACGCAGAGCGAAACCCTTCGCGCTCCCGAACGAGCCGATATTGCCGCTCGAAAGGCGCCGCGACCTCGGCACGCACGCGAGAGAGGAAGCGGTAGATCCCGTCGCGCGGCCCAACGTCAGCTCCGCAACGACGGCACAGCGCGTGGGCGGCGCCGACGACGACCGGTTCGCGGCAGTCGGGACAGACAAATCGCGGCAGCCAGAGAGCGGTCACGCCTTCGGTCATGTCTTTTTCATGTTTTTGTCATGACGATGAGAAAGTGATCGCCCAGATGCCTGACGCCGGGCCATCCGCCCGCGAGGTCTTCGAGTTGCTGCAGCCGCGCGACGAGCGCGGGGTGGCGCGCCGCAAACGCCTCCATGTAGGGCGGGGGGACCAAGACGCCCAGCCCGTGGATCGAGACGAGCTCGAACCCGCTCGTTGCCAAGACGCGCGCGAATGCGCGGGGCGTGTAGTAGCGCGTCCATACGGTGTGTTCGCTGAGCGGCACGGGCGCCGCGTGGCGTGCAAATCGAACCTTGAGCCGTGTCCAGTCGCCGCGTCCGGCGTACAGCGCCATCTCCCACGGGCAGACGCGACCGATGACCGACGCGATGAACCGGCCGCCCCGCCGCACCCGGTCGGCGATGAGCGGCGCGGCGTCAGCGAGACTGGGCACGCAGTTGAGCGGCCCGAAATTCGAGCAGACGGTGTCGAACACGGCTGGCGGCAGACGATCGAGATCCTGAATGCCGAGGTGATGCACATCGACTCGTCCGCAGAAACCCGCGCGCGCCAGCCGCGTGCGCGTGACATCGACCATCGCCGCCGACCAGTCGATGGCCGTCACCGAGTAGCCGGCGCGCAGCAAGGTTTCCTCGTCGGCGCCAGGGCCGCAGCCGAGATCGAGAATGCGGCCGCCTTCCGGCGTGTGCGCGACGATGGTGTCGATCACCCGCCGCCGCATCGCGCAAAGCACGGGATTGCCCGCGTTCGATCGGTCGTAGTCGACCGCCACGCTGTCGAACGCACGCTGCGTGTCCGCGAGGGCGCGGTCCATCACTGCCACGGCGCGTGCCTCCAGCCGGTCTTCATCGAGCAGACACACCTGGTGCACACCGGGTTGCTGCCGACGTCGAGCGTGCGGCGAAACGCCGGAAGATTGCGCGCGACAATCGCTGCGAGCGGCGCGTAGCGGACGTTGCCGACCGGTTTGTGAAAGAAGCAGGGCCGCACGGCGCCGTCGGCCTCGACGACCACCGACATGTACGGAGCGTTGCACGCGATCGACGGAAACGGCCCCGCGCCGGCGAGCGCCGCGTAGTAGCTCGGCAGGCGCCGGAGCTTGGCCGGGGACTCGGCCACGAACCCCGACTCGAAGTCGTCGGCATGGCTGGCGATGGTCTCTTCGACGAGCTCCGCGAATTCGGCGATGTCGGCCCGCCCGAGCGAGAGCGCGGCCTGGTCGATCGGCTGCTCGCGCCCGAATGAGGTGGACGACACGTCGGCCGGCAGAAACGAGATCCCGTCGAGCGCCATCGCATGCGCGTGATCGATCAGGAGCGGCAGCTCGCGGAAGTTGAGCCGGTGCAGCGTCGCGCGGGCCGTGACAGGCAACTCCGGAACCAGCTGGCGCAACCGCGCCACGCCTTTCTCCACCGTCGTGAGCGCGACGACGCCGCGCACCGCACGATAGAGCTCTTCGGTCGTGGCATCGAGCGACACGACCACGTGAGAGAAGTGCCTGGCGACTTCGGCAGCGCACCGCTCGAGGAGCACGCCGCTCGTCAGCAGATGCAGCGTCACCCCGTGCGCGAGAAACAACCGCGCCGCAGCGAACACCTCCGGACGCAGCAGCGGCTCCCCGCCCGAGAACACCACGATGCGCGTGCCCAGTCCAGGCAGCGATTTCGCGACATCCTCGATCTCCTCGAGGGCCAGGTCGCCGGCGCCGCTCGATTTCCACCAGTCGCAGGAGGCGCAGCGGCTGTTGCAGCGGCTGGTCGGATAGAACATCACGACCGGCAGAACGAACGTCCGGTTGGTGACCTCGGCCAACCGGACGAGTGCAGCGGCAGCGAACGACCCGATGCGGGACACGTCGTTCACGATGTGGCACCCGGCCGCAGCCATTCGAGGACCGTTTTCTCGATCGGGAAGGCGTACCGATCTCCGCTGCAGCGCCAGCGCGCGACCACCTGCAGCGGCGATCGCCACAGCGTCCGCCGAGACCAGCCGATGCGCTGGTAGAACCCGAACCGATCGACGAGGACGGCCGTGTCCGGGTCGACCCACGGCGAGCGGGCGCCGCCGTCTTCGATCGCGGCCCAGTCGCGCAGCGACCGCGGCAGCGGGCGGCCGCGCCGCGCCAGATCGTCGGTAATCGGCGTGCCCGGATACGGGCG
>Ga0156018_1074_pt1 | contig 12765 bp, 13 predicted proteins | sample RifCSPlowO2_02_FD_107672 | JGI IMG/M metagenome (GOLD analysis project Ga0156018, IMG submission 107672) | Acidobacteria bacterium RIFCSPLOWO2_02_FULL_65_29 | reverse complement strand
GCGCTGGCCGCCGCCGTGCGCGCCCTGGTCGCCGTGGAAACCGGCGCGTCGCCGCGCGACGTCGCGCTGACGGTGCTTGGCGTTCCGCCGGCGCATGTCGTCGTGCCCTGGGAGGATGCCACGTCGGGCGGTTTCGCGGTCACCGGCGTGCTGGATGAACCCGCGCGGCGCCGGTTGGCAGCGAACGTCGCACCGCTCTGGCCGCCCGGACAGTACGCGCTGGCGTGGGCCGCGGCGAAATCCGCCGGCGCGATCCTCGGCCACTCGCGTCAGTCGATCGTCGCGTTTGTGGCGCCCGACGACTCGAACGGCCAGCGTACTCGGGCAGCCGCGCTGCCGGTCCGGCTCGGATCGGCGGGAATCGTCCGGGTCGAGTGTCCGCGTCTGAACGCCCACGACCGCGTGGCGCTCGACAATGCAATGCTGTTGTAGGTCGCGAGCTCTTGCGCCGGCGTGTAGCGCAGGACTTCAGTCCTGCCTACACCGTCTTGAAAAGGGAATCCTTCGTGGCTAATTTCAAGCGGCCGGAGCCGGATACAGTGACAGGCCGCCCGCGAAGTCGGCGAGCTGCTTTCGCAGGATCAGCCGCCCGCGGTGCAGGCGCGATTTCAGCGTCTGGTCCTTCACGCGGAGCATCGCGCTCGCCTCTTCGGTCGACATCCCTTGAATATCTCGCAGCAGCACCGGCGCGCGATAGATCGCCGGCAGGGCGAGGATCGCCCCGAACACGCGGCGCCTCAGCTCCGACCGGAAGACCCTCTCATCGGCCATCCGCGACCAGTCGGCCAATTCGCGGGGCGCCGCACGCCTGTCCTCGGCCTCGGACGAGATCATCTCCGGTGCTTTCGCCTGCTGATGCTGGTATGTCGCCGTCCGCATGCGGGACATCGCCGTGTTGAACGTGATGCGATAGATCCAGGACGACAGCGCCGCGTCGCCGCGGAACTCGCCGACTTTGCGGTACACCTTGAAAAGGACGTCCTGAACGACTTCCTCGGCGTCCTCGCGGTTCCGCAGATACCGGAACGCCAGTTGATAGATCTTCCCGCTATAGGCGTCGGCGAGGTCGCCGAGCGCCCGCTCGTCTCCCGCCTTCAGCCGCTCGAGCAGGTCCCTGTCGCTGGAATAGTCTCGCATGGCCATTCGTCCCTTTGTGATTGGGGAAGAGAACCCCTCAGGACCGAAAAATATTCCACACGTGAACTAACGTATTAAGATGCTTGTAATCAGCGAGATAGCCACACCGCCACCGGAATCGGCAGGTTCACGATCTCCCGCTCGAACACCTCGCCAAACCGCGCGGCGATGCGATCCTCCACCTCGGCAGCTGTCGCCCGGCAGCCGAGCCGCGCGAGCGACGTCACCCCTTTCCCGTCGATCCCGCACGGAACGATCAGATCGAAATCGTCGAGGTCGGTCGTCACGTTCATCGCGAACCCGTGGCTGGTGATCCATCGGGAAATACGGACGCCGATGGCCGCCAGCTTCTCAGGTCCAACCCAGACGCCGGTCAACCCGGCGACACGAGCCGCCTCGATGCCGAAATCCCCGGCGACGCGGATGATCACCTCTTCGAGATCGCGCAGGTACCGATGGACGTCCTGGCGGTCCGGCTTGAGATCGACGATCGGATAGCCGACGACCTGGCCGGGGCCGTGATACGTGACGTCGCCGCCGCGGCCTGTCTCGTACACCTCGATGCCTCGCGCCGCCAGCTCCTCGGGAGCGGCCAGAACATGCGATCGTCCGCTGTGGCGCCGCACGCCGACCGTGAGGACCGGCGGATGATCCAGAAGCAGCAGCAGGTCGCCGACCGAGCCGGCGCGGCGATCCTCGACGAGCGCGCGCTGCATCTCGAGCGCCTGCAGGTACGACACCCGCCCCAGCCGGCGGACCTGGATCTCACGCATCACAGACTGATTTTCGCAATTAAGAATTGAGAATCTCGTCCCAGTTCTCCAGCGCGTGCTTGACTGTCGACATGAACTCGTCGGCCACCGCGCCGTCGATGATGCGGTGGTCGTAACCGAGCGAGAGATACGCCATCGGACGAATCGCGACGGCGTCGTCGATCACGACCGCGCGCTTCTCGACGTTCCCGACGCCGAGAATCGCCACCTGAGGCTGGTTGATGATCGGCATGCCGAACAGGGCGCCGAACACGCCGGGGTTGGTGATGGTGAAGGTGCCGCCGGTCACTTCGTCTGGCTTCAGCTGCTTGCTCCGTGCGCGGGCCGCGAGGTCGGCCACCGCCGAGCTCAGGCCGAGCAGGTTCTTCTCGTCGGCGTTCTTGATGACCGGCACGATCAGCCCCCAGTCGAGCGCGACCGCAATCCCGACGTTCACCTGCTCGTGATAGACGATGTTGTCGCCGTCGACCGAGGCGTTGACGACCGGCACCGCGCGAAGCGCGTCGGCGACGGCTTTGAGAATGAATGACAGGTATGTCAGCTTCGCGCCGCCCTGTTCGTACCGGGTCTTCTTCGCCTCCCGAATCTCGGCGACGCGGCTGAAGTCGACTTCGAAGACCGAGTGGACGTGCGCCGAGGTACGTCGGCTGAGCACCATGTGCTCGGCGATCGTCTTGCGCATGATCGACATCGGCACGGTCTTGCCCGCCTGACCGGCGCCAGCGGACACGCCGGCCGGCCGCGCGGGTTGCATCGACGACGCCGGAGACGGCGGCGGAGGCACTCGCGACGTTGGATCGGCTGATGGCCGCGAGGCAATGACGGCCAGAATGTCGTCCTTCGTGACCCGTCCCGCGATCCCGGTGCCTCGAACTTGCATGAGGTCGACGTGATGCTCTTTCGCGATCTTCCGCACGAGCGGCGATGACCGCTGGCGCATGACCTCTTCGATCGACTGATCGGCATGGCCCGACGGACGCGGGCGACGTTCCGGCGCGGGCGGGACGTACGACACCGAAGCCGCCGCAAGCGGTGGAGACGCGGGCGGCCGGGGTCCGGCGGCCGAACCCGCCGCGCCGATCACGGCCACCACGGTGTTGACGGGCACGGTCTCGCCTTCCTTCGCGCGAATCTCGGTGATGACGCCAGCAACCGGTGACGGAATCTCCGCGTCGACCTTGTCGGTCGAGATCTCGAAGAGCGGCTCGTCGCGCTCCACGGCCTCGCCGACTTTCTTGATCCACCGGACGATCGTGCCCTCGGCAATCGACTCGCCCATCTGCGGCATCACGACGTCAGTTGTCATGATCGATCCTGAGATTTCAGAGTTCAGAGTTCAGATTGTGAACCCGTCGTTCGCATTTCTTAATTCTAAATTCTTAATTCTTAATTCTTAATTTCAGTCTTTACAAATGAATGGCAGCCCCATGAGCGGCATGGGCTGCCTCGCCAACGGCTTCCGACATCGTCGGGTGCGCGTGAATCGTGCGAATGAGCTCGTCGACGGTTGATTCCAGGCGAAGGGCCATCGTGGCCTCGGCGACCAGCTCGGTCGATCGCGCGCCAATCATGTGAACGCCGAGCACCAGGTCGTCCTTCCTGTCGGCGACGATCTTGACGAAGCCTTCGATGTCGCCCGACACTTTCGCCCGAGCGAGCACCCCGAACGGGAAGGTGCCCACCCGCACGTCGAAGCCGCGCTCCCGCGCCTCGCGCTCGGTGAGGCCCACGCTGCCAATTTCCGGATCGCAGTACGTGCATCCCGGGACATGGTCATAGTTCAAGGGCCGCGCGTCCCGGCCGGCAATGCGTTCGGCCGTGATGATGCCCTCGGCCGACGACACGTGCGCGAGCTGCGGATGCCCGGGCGCGCCGAGGGTGATGACGTCGCCGATGGCCGAAATACCGGGCACGCTTGTCCGGTAGTGCGCGTCAACCGTGATGAAGCCCTTGTCGAGCTGCACACCAGTCCCCTCCACCTCGAGCCCCGTGGTGACCGGTCCGCGACCGGTGGCCACGAGCAGATAGTCGGCTCGCAGGGCGAGCGGCGTACCGTCGGCCAGCTCGGCCGTGATATCGACACCGTCGACATCGTCGCCCGCCACCCGCGCGCTCGTGACCTTCGCGCTGGTATGCAACGCGATGCCCTGCTTCCGAAACGACTTCTCGAGCTCCGCCGACACGGCCTCGTCTTCGACCGGCACGAGGCGCGGCAGCAGCTCGAAGATGGTGACCTCGCTGCCGAATCGCCGGAAGATCGACGCGAACTCGACGCCCACGGCGCCACTGCCGAGAATGGCGATCGACCGGGGCACCTCCGCCAGCCCGATCGCCTCGTCGCTGGTAATGATGCGCCGGCGATCGATGGCGACGCCCGGAACACTGCGTGGCGCCGAACCGGTCGCGACGATCACCTCGCGCCGCGCCCGGAGCGTTTGCACGGCTCCGTCGAAGACCTCAACGGTTCCGCTGCCGCTCAAGCGCGCCGTGCCTTTGATCCAGTCGATCTTGTTCTTCTTGAACAGGAACTCGACGCCTTTCGCGAGGCCGCCCACGATGCGGTCCTTGCGCGCCTGTACCTGCGCCATGTCGATGCCGACGGCGGCGTCGACGCCCGTCAGGCCCCACTCCTTGGCGCGTTGCGCGATCTTCAGGACGTGCGCATGCTCGAGGAGCGCCTTGGTGGGAATGCAGCCCCACAGGAGGCACGTGCCGCCAAGCGCCTTCTGCTTCTCGACCACCGCGACGCTCAATCCGAGCTGCGCGGCGCGAATGGCCGCGACATATCCGCCGGTGCCGGCGCCGATCACGACGACGTCGTACTCGTTCATCTAGACATCTTCCAAGGCCACGATCGTGACACATGAAGCAAGCTTCTGTCGGTGAGCCTTGGAAGCTGTCTTAGTCATCGCTTCAGCGACGACAGAGGCACGAACGCAGTTTGGCTCTCTGCTGCATGCTCCTGCACCGGAGCCTCTCTGCCGGGCCCTGATGGATCGAGCTGCGCGATCCGAGAACGCAATTGGCCGTAGTCGTAGCGCAGCTCCCAGTAGGATTCCGTGAGCTTGTCGAGGCGCCGCGCCAGGCGCCGCGCGTGCGCGATCGCGGCGAGGGCAACGAGCACGGCGACACCGCTCGTAAACCACTGAAGCATCAACACATGTCGTACCTTATCGAACGGCTTGCAACAGTGTCAACCGCCTGCCACAATACCGCCGGTTCGCTGATTCATGAGCACTAAGCCCAAGACCGTCCTCATTGTCGACGACGACGAGGGGATGCGTGACACGCTCACGGCGATCCTCAAGCGCGAGTATCGTGTCTTGCGCGTTGCGAGCGGGGAAGCCGCCCTTCCCGTGCTCAATCGTGAAGACGTCGACCTGATCCTGCTCGACATCCGCCTACCGGGCATCAGCGGCTTCGAGGTGCTACGCATCGTCAAGGAGAACTACAGCCTCGTCGAGGTCATCATGATCTCGGCCATCAATGAAATAGAGACCGCGGTGCAGGCCATGAAGCACGGCGCGTATCACTACGTCACGAAGGACTTCGACTACGACCAGCTGCGGTCGCTCGTGCGCAACGCGAGCGAGCGACAGGATCTGAACCGCCAGGTGCTGACACTGTCGGCGCAAGTCGCCGACCAGACCGGGCGCGAGTTCATCGTCGGGGCGAGCAAGTGCACACGCGACATCGTCGACCTCGTCCACAAGATCGCGAAGCTGTCGGCGACGGTCCTCATTCTCGGCGAGAGCGGCACGGGAAAGGAGCTCCTGGCGCGGCTCGTGCACCGCGAGTCGGGAGAGCCCGAGGCGCCGTTCATTGCGGTGAATCTCGCGGCGATTCCCCGCGAGCTCGTCGAGAGCACGCTGTTCGGCCACGAGCGCGGCTCGTTCACCGGCGCGCACCGCCAGCAGCTCGGCAAGTTCGAGCTGGCGTCGAACGGGACGCTGTTTCTCGATGAAGTCGGCGATCTCCGCATGGACCTGCAGGCCAAGCTCCTGCGCGCGATCCAGGAAGGCGAGATCGAGCGCGTCGGCGGGACCAAGCCGATCAAGACCGAGTTCCGGCTCATCGCGGCCACCAACATCGATCTGGAAAAGGCCGTGAAGGAGGGGCGGTTCCGCGAGGATCTCTTCTACCGAATCAACGTCATCCCGATCAGGCTGCCGCCGCTGCGCGAGCGCGCGGAGGACGTCCCGCAGCTGGCCGAATTCTTCCTCAAGCGCTATAACGCGCGATTCAGGAAACGGATCCAGGGCATCACCGATCCGACCATGGCGATGCTGACGAAGTACTGGTGGCCGGGCAACATCCGGGAGCTCGAGAACCTGGTCGAGCGCCTCGTCGCGGTGAGCGACAAGGAGTTCATCGCGGAGGAGGATCTGCCGCTCGAGTTTCACTTCGCGCAGCTCGAACCTGTCGGGACCACGGCCAAGAGCCTCTTCGAGGGCGCCACGAATACATTCGAGCGCAACTACATCCTGAGAGCGCTCGAGAAGTGCGGATGGAACGTCACGGGAACCGCCGAGTACCTTGGAATTCCGCTAAGTACGTTGAAGTACAAAATGGACAAGCTTTCGGTCCGCCAACTCGCTCGTCGCCTGCGGGGCGCCTAAGAATCTGCCCGAGCGGCCAACTCCTTGTCCTGCGCTGATAAGTTCTTGACCTGTCAGCACTAACAGCTGCGTACATCCGCAAAAAATCTCGCCGGCAGGCAAAGCGTTGCCCGGATTCTGTGGTTGCGGCCATGCAGCGGCGAGCAAGCCTGTCGGCTCCGTCCCAACGCCCGTTGGTTTTCAGGCCGACTACGCGCTCTAACGAACACCCTGGTCACTGGAACACGCGTTGCTGACGAGCTGCATCGGATCGGGTGTCGGTGTATCCAGGAACGGTCCCCGGGTCATTCCATGCAATCTTCGATCTTCAACGTCCGTGTGCCGCTCCCCGCGCGGGATGAAGTGTTCCTGATGAACACGATCACCGACGCGCAGCTGCTGGTGTCGTCGGACGTGGCGGCGCTGCTCGATCGGGAGCTCGACCGCGACGGGATGTGGACGGCTGGCGCCGACAACCGCGAAGCGATCGATCTGCTCACGGAGAACGGCTTTCTGGTGCCCAGCCGCGAGCACGATCGCCGCACGCTCGACGCGCATCTGGCGCGCGTCAAGAGCGACGCGACCGAGCTGCACATCACGCTTCTGACGACGCTTCAGTGCAATTTCGCGTGCGACTACTGCTTCCAGGGCGATCACGGCGACTACAACAAGTTTGCCGACAAGATGACGCTCGAAACGGCCGAGCGTGTGGCGGCGTGGATCGAGCGCGAGCTCGCCCGCGTGCGGCCGCAATACCTGACGCTGATGTTCTTCGGCGGCGAGCCGCTGCTGAACGTGCCGGTCATGTATTACCTGGCCGAGCGGCTGTGGCAGTCGGCGCGGGAGCTCGGCGTCGAACAGCGCATCAGCATCATCACCAACGGCCTTCTGTTGAGCGCCGAGATCGTCGATCGGCTCGTGCCCTTCGGGCTGAAGGGCGTGAAGATCACGCTCGACGGCGACCGCGATATGCACAACAAGATGCGGCCGCTCAGAGGCGGCCAGGGCACCTTCGACCGCATCGTCGAGAACGTGCGCGCGGTGGCCGGCCGGGTCGGCATCGCCATCGGCGGGAATTTCGACGAGCAGTCGGCGGGCAGCTATCCGGCGCTGCTCGATTTCCTCAAGGCGCAGAGCTTCGCCGACAAGCTGGTGAAGGTCAACTTCAAGCCGATCGTCCGCGCCCCCGAGCCGGCGAAGCCCAAGGGCATGCTGCCGCTTATTCCGGTGTCGGCGAATGGCGTGCCACTCAAGCCGTTGAACGGCACGTGCATGACCAGCGCGGGCGCAGGCGGCGCGTCGGGCTGCGATTCCTGCAACGTGCTCGACGACCAGATGTCGCTCCTGCGCGAGGAAACCAAGCGGCACGGCTTCCCGACGCCCGATGGGGTGCCCAAGGGACCGTGCCACGTCCACCTGCAGCACGCGCACACAATCGGGCCCGACGGCTCGATGTACGCGTGCCCGGGCTCGACGGGCGAGAAATCGCTTTCGACGGGCCATATCGACGATCGCAGCGAGCCCTGGCGCGAGTCCGCGAGGGAGCGCTTCCTGAGACTCAGTCCCTGGAAAGAATGCGGGGACTGCGCGTTCATCCCCACGTGTGCGGGTGGATGCGTCGTGGCGTCGCACACGACGTTTGGCGACATGAATACGCCGACATGTCACAAGCGCACATTTGAATCGGCGGTCATCGCGCTGGCCCAGGACGTGGCCAGCGCCTCATAGGAGACTCCCCCAATGAAGATCACTGTCATCAAGAAGGGCACCAAGAGTGCCAAGCCCGTCGGCGCCTGCGACTTTTATATCGATGACTTCCCGATGAACAAGCGGTAGGCTTCGCTGTGAAGCGATGACCGGGAGCAGCAGGGCGAATCGATCCGCCAACGATCTCGTCCGACACGGCTGGATAGCCGCCCTGTTGATTGCCTTGGCCGGGTGTAGTCACTCAGACTCCTCGGCCAGGGTCAGCCCTTCCCCGGTCACGCTGAGGTTGGCATTAGGCCTGACGACCCGTGATATCGCCGGTTCGGGACTTCGACAGGTGGTCGGCAATATTGCGCAAGAGAGCCTGATCGGCTTTTCGAGGGAGGGCCGGCCGCAGCCTCGATTGGCTGAGGGCTGGTCAGTCGCTCCGGACGGGCTTTCCGTTCAAGTGCGCTTGCGGGCGGGCGTCACCTTTCACGATGGCAGACCGGTCACGGCCGAGGCCACGCGAGACGCGATCGCCGCCCGTTTCAAGAGCTACCTGGGACCAGCATTCAACGACGTGTCGACGATTCGTGCGATCTCGCCAGTGGATGTCGAGCTCTCCTTAAAGCGCCGATCCACTTTCGTGCTAGAGGCCCTTGACGTCGGCGTCCAGTCGCCCGACACATCGGCGGGCACGGGGCCTTTCAAAATCGACCGCGTCTCCGACGAAGGCGCGAATCTCGTGGCAAACGACGCTTATTACGGCGGTCGGCCGTCGATCGATCGTATTCAAGTCAAGCCGTACGCGTCGGTGCGCGCGGCCTGGGCGGACATGCTTCGCGGCCAGGCCGACATGCTGTACGAAGTCGGTCCTGACGCTATCGAGATTCTCCAGCCGTCGAAGGCCGTTAGGGTCATCAGTCACCTCAGGAACTACGCGATCATCGGGATGCTCAACGTGGAGCGACTCGCCTTGCGCGATCGCGGATTCAGGCAAGCGCTCAACACGGCGATTGATCGACAGGTACTGGTCTCCGAAATCCTAAGAGGACACGGAATGCCTGCGGACGGAACAGTATGGCCGAGCAACTGGGCGTACGACAGCCAGGCTCCGGTCTTCCGCCACGAGCCGCGCGCTCTCGGAACGACGCGTACCCGTCTGACCTGTGTCGTGGGTGACGTCGCCCTTGAACGGCTCGTCCTGGCGCTGCAGCAGCAGCTGCATCGGATCGGCGTCGACCTGCAGTGTGAGCTGATGCCCGTCGACGCGGTGCTGGCGCGTGTCGCAAGAGGCGACTTCGACGTGTTCCTTGCCGACACCCAGCTGGGCCCGACCCTGCTGCAGAGCTACCGCACCTGGCGCACGGGCGCCCCTCGGAATCTCGGCGGCTACAGCAACCCGCGCGTCGACGCCGCCCTCGACAGCATCGGCGTCGCGGCCAACGACGACGAGTACCGCTCGGGCGTGGCGGCGTTTCAGCGAGCCATCTACGACGACCCGCCCGCCATCTTCATTGCCTGGAGCGAGCGGGCGCGCGCCGTGAGCACCCGCTTCGACGTCCCCGTCGAGCCCGGGCGCGATATTCTAGCCACGCTCCGCCTCTGGAAGCCAGTCGCCCAACCGGCGCTGGCCACCCGGAACTGACGCCGATGGCGCTTCGCATCCGCCACATCGCCACACGGTTTGCGCTGATCCTGGCGCTGGCGGCCGTCCTCCCACTTCTCGCCTACGGCGTCGTCTCGATCTGGTCGCTGCAGCGCGGCACGCGCGAGTCGGTCGTGGCCGGCAACCAGAACGTCGCGGCACGGGCCGCCGAAGAAATCCGACGCTACGTCTCCAGCCATGCCGACATCCTGAAAGCGCTGGCCGCCGAAATCCAGGATACCGGCCTCAACGAGCGACAGCTGCAGAGCGTCGTGACGAGCCACGTGCTGCAGTTCGGCGAGTTCCGCGAGATCACGCTTTTCGACGACTCGGGCAAGGTAATCGTCTCCAGCCGCGTTGGCCCGCCGCGCGTCAGCGTGCCCAAAGGCGACGGGACCATGTTTGGCGGCGTCTCGATGTCGCCCATCCGCGTGGACGAGGACCTGCTGCCCACCACGGTCTTCTCGGTCCAGCTCAGCCGCCTGAACCAGCCCGCCGGCTGGCTCGTCGGCGAGTTCAGCCTCGAGGAAATGTGGCGGATGGTGGACCAGATCCGCATCGGCCAACGCGGGTTCGCGCTGGTCGTCGCCCCGGACGGCACGCTCATCGCGCACGGCGATCCCGACAGAAAGGCACTCATCGCGCAGTCGCGCAACATGAAGGGTCACCCCCTGGTAACATCGTCGACATCGTCGGCGTCGGAAGCCGGCAGTCCGACCACTGCCGAGTACACCGACGAGAGCGCGGGCCCGGTCGTGGCGGTGTCGGCGCCAATCGCGCAGCTCGCCTGGACCGTGATCGTCGAGCAGCCGACGAGCGAGGCCTACGCCAGCGCGACCGCGCTGCAGCGTCAGCTCATCGTCGCGATCGCCGTGTTCTTGCTGTCGATGGTCGGCTTCGGCCTGCTCGTCGGCAGAAGATTCATCGCGCCGATCTTCATCCTGCAGCGCGGCACGCAGGCCGTGGCCGCCGGCGACCTCCAGTCGCGCGTCCAGATCGACAGCGCCGACGAGTTCGGCGAGCTGGGCAAGGCCTTCAACGCCATGGCGGACCGGCTCGTCGAGCTGCAGGAAGACGTCAAGCGCCAGGAGCGCCAGGCCATGTTCGGCCGCGTCGCCGCCGGCATCGTCCACGACCTGTCGCACCCGATTCAGAACATCGGCAACAGCACGCGCCTGCTCCTACGCGAAGACATCGACGCCGAGTCGCGCGCCGGCTTCCACCAGACGATCGAGCGCGAGCTCCAGACGCTCAAGCGGTTCATGGAGGACCTGCGCAACGTGGTGAAGCCGAGGCCGATCGAACGCTTCGCGATGGACATCAACACGACCGCGTCCGAGATCGTGGAGTCGATGCGCGCCGAGGGCGAGCGGCACGGCGTGACGATCGAGGCCGACTACAGCGGGAGCCCGCTGATGATCGAGGGCGACCGGTTCGCGCTCGGCCGCGTGTTCCGCAATCTCATCACCAACGGGATCCAGGCGACGGCAGCCGGCGGATCGATCTCGATTGTCACGGCGCGGGCCGGCGATCGGGCCGAGATCACGGTGACGGACACGGGCTCCGGAATTCCCGCCGATCGGCTGCCCAGAATCTTCGACGACTACGTGACGACCAAACGCCGGGGGCTTGGCCTCGGTCTCGCGATTTCCAAGCGTATCGTGGAGCAGCTCGACGGCACGATTACCGTCGAGAGCGAAGTTGGCCGCGGCACGTCCTTCAACCTGCGCTTCCCGGCCCGTGATCGAGGCTCGGTGCAGGCGGCGGCGAGCTAAGTACTGCGTTTCACAATTACGGTGACGCATCGAGGGCGGCGAGGCGCCCCGCTGGCAAGGCGCGACGACCGAGAATATCGGGAATATTTGAGGGAGGAGCAACGCAGCCAGAGGGGATGCATCGCCGGCCGAATGCCACCGTAATTGTGAAGCGCAGTACTGAACCCGGCGGCACATACGCCGTGCGGGCGAACGGCGGGGTTGGGCCCCGCGAGAGGAGCAGACGATGTTCCGGACGCTGGTGAAAACAGAAGCGGTGGCTGTCGAGGGGCAGGTCTTCCCCGTTCGGTTCTTCGAGGTGCGGACGGGGCGCGGGCTGCGGCGCTACAGCGCGGAGATCCAGCTCGGGCCCGGCGACCACATCATCCTGGACGACGATTCGGTGACCAACCTCGAGGCGCGCGCGGCGCGGCTCGTGCCAGCCACGCTTTACAGCCGGATCCTCGCGCGCACGGCCTAGAGACAGCCCGTGGGTCTACAGACCCGCGCTACTTCTTCGGCAGTACGGCGTCTTTGAGCTGCTTGGCGATCCTGGCCTTCACGACGGTCTTTGCGGGAATCTTGATCGCCTCGCCCGTCGCGGGGTTCCGGCCCATTCGCGCCTTGCGCTTCTGAACCACGAGTTTCACCATCCCGGGCAACACGAACTCACCTGAGCGCTTGAGCTCTTTCTCCGCGAGCGCCGTCAGCTCGTCGAAGTATTCGCGGGCCTGCGTCCGCTTGACTTCGAAGCGTTCGGCGAAATACGAAAACAGCTCGGATTTGCCCATCCTGCGGGCGTCAGCCATCGCGTCCCCCCCTCACGTGCCGCGCGTGATCGTCACCGCCGATCCGCGCGCGCGCAGCGAAGATCGCGGTTTTCCTCGGAAAACCGCCGTATCCTAGATCGCCCTTCTCGCCAGTGTCAATCGGCGCGCGCGCTGGGAAACGCTTGGAAGCTAGAGCGCCTCGAAGGGGCGGCTGCGCCGGCGTGTAGTGCAGGACTTTGGTCCTGCCGACCGCGGCGCGCGCTGCGCCGGCGTGTAGTGCAGGACTTTGGTCCTGCCGACCGCGGGGCGCGCTGCGCCGGCGTGTAGTGCAGGACTTTGGTCCTGCCGACCGCGGCGCGCGCTGCGCCGGCGTGTAGTGCAGGACTTTGGTCCTGC
>Ga0156018_1216_pt1 | contig 12893 bp, 10 predicted proteins | sample RifCSPlowO2_02_FD_107672 | JGI IMG/M metagenome (GOLD analysis project Ga0156018, IMG submission 107672) | Acidobacteria bacterium RIFCSPLOWO2_02_FULL_65_29 | reverse complement strand
CCACTCCCGGGTTCGTGCCGTTCGATATCGTCGTGTTCGATCCACCGTACGACGCGGCTCCGGCCGAGGCGCTCGCCGGCGCCGACGCGGTCGTGGCGTCCGGCGGCGTGCTCGTGCTCGAACACCGTCGCAAGGAGACGCCGCCCGAATCGTCGGGACGACTCGTCCGCGTGCGGCAGGTCGCGTCAGGGGACTCCGGGCTCTCGTTTTACCAGATGGCTGAAGCGCCCGCAAAGTGAACCGTTAGATTCTTTCTAACTTTTGACTTTTGACTTTTAACTTCTAACTTCCCGTTCATGTCCACCCTCGCCGTGTTTCCTGGATCGTTCGATCCGCTCACCAACGGACACGTCGACATCATTTCGCGCGGATTGCGGATTTTCGACCGCATCATCGTCGCCCTTCTGGTGAACGCCGAGAAGGCGCCCTTGTTTTCCACTTCCGAACGACTCGACATCCTGCGCGAGGTCTTCCGGTCCGAGCCGCGGGTCGAGATGGACACGTTCGACGGATTGCTCGTGGACTACGTCGAGCGGCGCAAGGCCCAGGTGATCGTGCGCGGCTTGCGCGCGGTGTCCGACTTCGAGTACGAATTCCAGATGGCGCTGATGAACCGGCGCCTCAATGGTAGGATCGAGACCGTCTTCATGATGCCGGCCGAGCAGTACACCTACATCAGCTCGCGCCTGATCAAAGAGGTCTTCTCGCTGGGCGGCAAAGTGGACGGCCTGGTGCCGGCGCTCGTCGAAGAGCGGCTGCGCCGGAAACTCGCGGTGAAGTCGTAAGGCTGAGCGCTGACAGCTGAGAGCCGAATAGATGAAACTCGCCGAACGAACGTCACGCATTGCTGCGTCTCCGACGATGAAGGTCACCGCGACGGTTGATCGGCTGCGCCGCGAAGGCGTCGACGTGATCGACTTTGGCACTGGCGAACCCGACTTCGCAACGCTCGACTCCGCCAAGCTGGCCGCGCACCGGGCGATCGACGAGGACTTCAGCAAGTACACCCCGGTGCCGGGCATTTCCGAGCTGCGCCGGGCGTTGTGCGAGCGCTACCGGATCGACTACGGCGTCGAGTACCAGGAATCGGAAGTCATCTTCAGTGCCGGTGGCAAGCAAGCGCTGTTCAATACGGCCCTGGCGCTCTTTTCGGCCGGCGATGAGGTCATCACGCACGCGCCCTACTGGCCGACGCTCTCCGAGCAGGTGAAGCTCGCCGAGGCGACGCCGGTCATCGTCCGCACGTTGGCCGCTGACGGCCCTGCCGGCTTTGCCATCAGGGCGCGCACGATTCTCGACGCGGTCACGTCGAGGACGCGAGGCATCATCATCAATTCGCCGTGCAACCCGACCGGGGCCCTCATCGCCGAAGACGAGCTCGCGTCCATCGCGCAGGAGGCGGCCCGCCGCGGTATCTGGGTCGTGCTGGATCTGTGCTACGAGAAATTGATCTACGATCCGGCGCCCCACAACCTGCCCGGTGTGTTGCACAAGTACTGCCGCGATCGTGCCGTGATTTGCGGCTCGGCTTCGAAAGCCTACGCGATGACAGGCTGGCGATGCGGCTGGACGATCGCGCCGGCGGCGGTCGTGGCTGCCGAAAGCGCGCTTCAGAGCCACGCCACGTCGAATGTCAACTCGATCGCGCAGAAGGGCGCGCTCGCGGCGCTCAGCGGCTCGCAGGCGCCGCTCGTGGCCATGCTCGCTGAGTACCGGACGCGGCGCGACAACCTACACCAGTGGCTGACCGCCGAGCCGCGCATTCGGTGCCTCAGGCCCGCGGGCGCGTTTTATTTGTTCCCGGACGTCACTCGTGCCATGGCCGACGGCGGCTTCAGCACGTCGGCCGAATTCGCGCAGGCGCTCCTTGACGAATCGCGCGTTGCCGTGACGCCGGGCGAGGCGTTCGACGCCCCGGGCTTCGTCCGCCTGTCGTACGCGACCTCCATGGAGCAGTTACGCGAGGGCAGCCGCCGGATACTCGAGTTCGTGGCCAGGCGCGCCGGCAGCCATCTCGTCACGAGGTAAAGTCCTTGAGGAACCATCGAAGACGTCAGGCGCCGGCGGGCACCGCCAACGGGTCGCCGCCCGAACCTGGCGCGTCCGCCCCTGCCGCGTCCGCCCCTGCCGCGTCCGCCCCTGCTGCGTCCGCCCCTGCCTCGTCCGCCCCTGCCTCGTCCGCGGCGCCGGCCGAAGCCGCCTCCGGACAGGCTCCGGCCCCGGCGGCGCCCCCGCGCCCGACGGGGTTGAACATCAGCGATCTGAAGGACATGAGCATTCAGAAGCTCACCCAGATCGCCAAGGACTTGAATGTGGCGGGCGCCACGGGCATGCGTAAGCAGGATCTGATTTTTCAGATCCTGAAAGCCCAGACCGAGCAGAGCGGCTTCATCTTCTCGGAGGGCGTGCTCGAAGTGCTGCCGGACGGTTTCGGATTTCTTCGCGCACCCGATTACAACTACCTGCCGGGCCCCGACGACATCTACATCTCGCCGTCGCAGATTCGCAAGTTCGATCTGCAGACCGGCGACACCGTGTCGGGCCAGATTCGTTCGCCAAAGGAAGGCGAGCGCTACTTTGCGCTCATCAAGGTCGAGGCCGTCAACTTCGAGGCGCCCGATCGCGCGCGCGAGAAGCTCTTCTTCGAAAACCTCACGCCCCTCTATCCCCAGGAACGGTTCACGCTGGAGACGACCGGAGACAATTTGTCCGCCCGGGTGATGGATCTCCTCACACCTATCGGCAAGGGCCAGCGCGGGCTGATCGTCGCTCCGCCCCGGACCGGCAAGACGATGCTCCTCCAGTGCATCGCGCAGTCGGTGGCGGTCAATCACCCCGAGGTCTATCTCATCGTGCTGCTGATCGACGAGCGGCCGGAAGAAGTGACCGACATGCAGCGATCGGTGGACGGCGAGGTCATCTCGTCCACGTTCGACGAACCGGCGCAGCGGCACGTGCAGGTGGCCGAGATGGTCATCGAAAAGGCCAAGCGCCTGGTCGAACACAAGAAGGACGTGCTCATCCTCCTCGATTCGATCACGCGTCTGGCGCGCGCCTACAACACGGTGATTCCCGCGTCGGGCAAGGTGCTGTCCGGCGGCCTCGATTCGAACGCCCTGCAGAAGCCGAAGCGGTTCTTCGGCGCCGCGAGAAACATCGAGGAGGGCGGGTCGCTGACCATCATGTCGACCGCGCTCGTCGACACCGGCTCGAGGATGGACGACATCATCTTCGAAGAGTTCAAGGGCACCGGCAACATGGAAATCCACCTCGACCGCAAGCTGGTGGACAAGCGCGTGTTTCCGGCCATCGACATTCTCAAGAGCGGCACGCGGAAGGAAGAGCTCCTCATCCCACGCGACGATCTCAATCGCATCTGGGTGTTGCGCAAAGTGCTCAACCCGCTGTCGGCGGTCGAAGCCATGGAGCTGCTGCTCGACAAGATGCGCAAGACGGCGTCGAACGCCGATTTTCTCGCGGCCATGCAGCGGATGTCATAGGACGCTTGGAATATCAGAGTTCAGACTTCAGAGTTCAGATTCAGAGTTCAGATTTGAGAGTTCAGAAGACCGGGGCATGCTGTGGCGATTATCACGGTGAGAGAGAACGGCCCGCTGCGCGTCGAAGGCGACGATGTGACGGTGGTGGATTGGAATGGTAATCAGTACGAGATCACGAAGCGGCCGTTCGTGCTGTGCCGCTGCGGGGGCTCGGCGAAGAAGCCCTTCTGTGACGCCTCGCATCGCACCAATGGGTTCAGGGCGTCGGAGGCGGCGAATAGTCGTTAGTCGTTAGTCGATAGTCAATTCCCACGTCATCGGCCCGCTTCATCTCAGACCCCACCGAACGCGCGGCGTCGGCTACAATTTCCGGCGATGGCGATGGCGTTGGCTCCCGGCACACAACTCGGTCCGTACACGATTGTGGCGCCGTTACCCGATTACCCAATTACCCGATTATCCAATTCCATCATCGCGGAACTTGATTACCCGCGATGTAGACGGCGCTGATCTTCTTCGTGTTCGCGATGTCCACGAGCGGGTCGGCGTCGAGCACGACGAAGTCGGCCCATTTACCCGCCTCGAGCGTGCCGAGGTCTTTGTCGACCCTCCAGCAGCGCGCCGCGTCGCGCGTGGCCGACTGCAGCACTTGCTTCGGCGTCAGGCCCGCTTTCGCCATCAACTCCAGCTCCTGCAGCTCGAAGAAGCCCTGGAACCGGCCGGCCGGTCCCGTGTCGGTCCCCATGGCAATCGTCACGCCGCTGTCGGACAGCTTCTTCATGTTGCGGTTTGCGACCTGGAGCGCGGCCTTGTAGCGCTGCGCGCTCGTGCTCTTCCGCACGGCCTCCTGGCGCGCGGGCTCTTTCAGCTGATTCACCTGCTGCATATCGGCGTGCTTCAGGAAGAACGGATCGGCGAAAAAGTCTGGCGTGGATTCGTAGACAAACGTCGACACCTCGCGCATCAGCGTCGGGCAGACGCAGATGCCGCGCGCCTTGAGCAGGGCGATGACCTCGGGGCTGATGTCGGCGTCGCGCACGCTGTGCGCGATGAAGTCGGCGCCGGCGTCGAGCAGGCCCTTGGCGTCCTGCAGATAGAAGAGATGCGCGGCCACGCGCAACCCGCGCTTGTGCGCCTCGTCTATCACCGCCCGGTACACGTCGGGCGTCATCTTGGCGGTCGTACCGAGATTGTCGTCGACGCGGATCTTCACGAGGTCCGCTTTCATCGCCTGCACCTTGGCCACCTGTTCGCGCGCGTCGGCCGGCGAGGTAGGTGCCAGGACGGGCCCGCCGACGAAGATACGCGCGCGGTTCAGCGACGGCGTGCTCTGGCTGTCTCGCGCGGCAAAATGCGGCGCCGTTTCGCCGCCCAGGCTGAACACCGTCGTCACCCCGTAGGCCGCGTACGTCTTGAGGTCGCGGTCGGGTGTGTTGACGTGTCCGTGGGCGTTGATCAACCCCGGGATCACGGTCTTGCCCGCGAGGGCGACGCGCTCGGCCCCCGCCGGCACCGTCACGGCGGACGCCGCACCGGCCGCCACAACGCGGCCGTCGCGAACGACAATGGTGGCGTTGGCGATCGGGGCGCGGTCGGTGCCGTCGATCAGCCGGGCGCCGGTGAAGGCACGGACCGACGCGGGTTGCTGGGCGCGGATGCCAGCAGCCATCGCGAGCGAAACGGCGGCAACCGTGCAGACGCCAACGGCGAGGCTTGATGGTTTCATGATGTTACGTAGTGTCGGGCTTTCGCCGGACCGTGGCAAGAATAATGTGATGACCCGGCCCCGGACCTTTCCGATCGTCCTCGCGGGATTCACCGCGTTTCTCGATCTCTACGCCACGCAGCCGCTCCTGCCGCTCCTCACGCGCGTGTTTGGGGCCACGCACGTCGCCGTGAGCCTCACCGTGACGGCATCGACGCTCGCCGTCGCGATTGGCGCTCCGTTCGTGGGCCGACTGGCCGACCTGGTCGGCCGCAAGCGCGTGATCGTCTGGTCCGCCGTGGGGCTGGCGGTGACCACGGGCCTCGCCGCGACGTCGACCAGCCTCGCCCAGCTCGTCGCCTGGCGGTTTGCGCAAGGGCTGTTCACGCCAGGTGTGTTCGCGACCGCGATTGCCTACATCCACGAGGAGTGGCCGGCGACGCACGTCAGCCGCGCGACGTCGGCGTACGTGAGCGGCACGGTCATCGGCGGCTTCTGCGGGCGTGCGGTGGCGGGACTGGTGGCCTCGGCAGCCGGCTGGCCCGCGGCGTTCGTGACGTTGGCCGTGCTCAACCTTGCGGCGGCCTCGGCGGTGGCGATGTGGCTGCCGCGGGAGCGTGCGACCGCCACAGGCCTCGGCGGAGGTGGACATCGACGCTCCATCCTTGCGCTCCTCCAGAACGGTCAGCTCGTGGCCACCAACGTCGTGGGCTTCTGCGTGCTGTTCACGCAGGTGGCCGTGTTCACCTACGTCACGTTTCATCTCGGCGGGGCGCCGTACGGCCTGAGCACCGCCGCGCTCGGCTGGCTGTTCGTCGTGTACTTGATTGGCGCAGCCGTCACACCAATCGCGGGCCGGTGGGTCGACAGCCAGGGCCATCGCGCGGGCCTGGGCTTGGGCATGAGCATCGCGATTGTCGGCGCGGTCGGTACGCTCGCGCCGTGGATGCCGGCGATCGTGGCAGGCTTGGCTCTGGTGGCCACCGGCGTGTTCATCTCGCAGGCGACGGCGAGCAGCTACATCGGCGCGGTGACGGTGAGCGACCGCGGCCTGGCCGTCGGGCTGTATTCGCTCTGGTACTACGCCGGGGGCAGCCTGGGCGCCGCGCTGCCTGGCCTGTTCTGGGACGCGGGCGGATGGCCGGCGTCGGTCGCGCTGGTTGTCGCCGTGCAGGTCGCGACAATTGCGATCGCCTTGCGTTTCTGGACCGTCACTGGGCGCGGAGGGGAGGGGCTGCTGAGGGAGCTGGTATCGCCGTAGCATCACCCGCACCGAGCATCTGCCTGAGCTCGCCGCCCTCCATGACTTCGATCTGGAGCAGCCGGCGCGTCACGTCCTCGAGCGTGTCGCGCTTCTCCGAGAGCACCCGCCGCGCGGTCTGGTGGGCCTCGGTCACGATGCGCGTCACTTCGGCGTCGATCTTGCGCGCGGTCTCCTCGGCGTACAGCCCGCGCTCCTGGGCGATCGGGAGGTCGAGGAAGCGGGCACGCTTGTGGCCGTCGTAGCTCACGGCGCCAAGCACGTCGCTCATACCGAATTCGGTGACCATCGCGCGCGCGATGTCGCTCGCACGCTGCAGGTCGTTCTGCGCGCCGGTGGAGATCTCGCCGAGCGCGATTTCTTCGGCCGACCGGCCCGCGAGGAGCACCGCGAGCTGGCTGAGCAGGTCGCCGCGTGTCATCAGGTACCGATCTTCGAGCGGCAGCTGCAGCGTGTAGCCGAGCGCGCCGAACCCCCGCTGCACGATCGAGATCTTGTGCACGGGGTCGAGGCCCGGAAGGAGGCTCGCGACGATGGCGTGGCCCGACTCGTGGTACGCGACGATTTCACGCTCTCTCGGGCTCATCACGCGTTTCTTCTCGAGCCCGGCCACGAGTCGATCGATCGCGGCCTCGAAATCCTTCGAATCAACCGCCGCCTTGTCGCTGCGCGCGGCCAGAAGCGCCGCCTCGTTGACCAGGTTGGCGAGATCCGCGCCGGCAAACCCCGCGGTGCGCGCGGCCACGACCTTCAGATCCACATGCGGCGCGGTTTTCACGCCCTTGGCATGGATGCGAAGAATGGCCTCGCGGCCCTTGACGTCGGGCTTGTCCACGAGGATCTGCCGGTCGAATCGTCCCGGGCGGAGGAGCGCCGGGTCGAGCACCTCGGGCCGGTTCGTCGCGGCCATGATGATCACGCCCTTGCGGGAATCGAACCCGTCCATCTCCGCGAGCAGCTGGTTGAGGGTCTGCTCCCGCTCTTCATGACCGCCGATGGCGCTCTGCACGCGCGTCTTACCCAGTGCGTCGAGCTCGTCGATGAACACGATACACGGCGCTTTCGCTTCGGCCTGCTGGAACAGATCGCGGATGCGGGCGGCGCCGACGCCCACGAACATCTCCACGAACTCGGATCCGCTCAGACTGAAGAACGGCACGCCCGCTTCCCCGGCCACGGCGCGAGCCAGCAGCGTCTTGCCAGTCCCCGGCGGCCCCACGAGGAGCGCGCCCTTCGGGATGCGCCCGCCCAGGCTCGTGTACTTCTTCGGATTCTTGAGGAAGTCCACGATTTCCTTCAGCTCGTCTTCGGCCTCCTCAACGCCCGCCACATCGCTGAACCGGACTTTCACCTCGTCGTCGGCGTAGATCTTCGCGCGGCTGCGCGCGAACGACATCAGGCCGCCTTCGGCGCTGCCCATGCGCCGGAAGAGGAAGCCCCAGAGCGCCACGAAGAAGACGAGCGGGATCACCCAGCCGAGAATCTCAGGGAGCCAGCGGCTGACGGCCTCGCCGGTGAACTTCACCTGCTGGGCTTCGAGCTCCTCGGTGAGCTTCGCATCCTCGACGCGTGTCGTCGTGAACTGCGCCGGCGTCGCCGGGTCGCTGGCCGCGGTGGTCTTCAGCGACCCTCGAATGAGCTGATCGCCGATCGTCACTTCGGCGACCGCGCCCTTCTTCACGAGCGCCTTGAACTCGCTGTACGGCAGGGGGCGGCCGGCTGGCGCGAGGTAGTACAGCTGGGCGAGTCCGAGCAGCAGCACGAAGGCCAGCGCCCACCAGACCGAACCCGGCCGCGTGCTGAGCGGTCCCGTTCCTCGGGGCTGCGGCCTGGGTTTCTGTGCCTGCGTGGGCATAGTCCTTCTAACTGCTCACTTCCAACTTCTCACTTCCAACTTTGGCAAAGCCCAACGCCGCGGCGCCGGCGTCCACCATCACCGTGTCGCCCTCGCCGAACTCGCCCTCGAGCACCCGCATGGCCAGCGGATCCAGCACGCGGCGCTGAATGGTCCGCTTGAGCGGGCGCGCCCCGTAGGCGGGATCGTACCCCTCGCGCACGAGCTGTTCCTTGGCGGCGTCGGTGAGCTGCACGTGAATCTTGCGCTCCTCGAGCCGCTTCATCAAGCCCGCGATCTGGATGTCGATGATCTGCTTCATGTGCCCGCGGTCGAGCGCGTGGAAGAAGATGATCTCGTCGATCCGGTTCAGGAACTCCGGCCTGAAGTAGTCGCGCAGCGCCTCCATGACCTGACGTCGCGACTCTTCAGTGACCTCACCGGTCAGGTAGTGGCTGCCGAGGTTCGAGGTCATGATCACGACCGTGTTCTTGAAGTCCACCGTCCGGCCCTTGCCGTCGGTCAGCCGGCCATCGTCGAGCAGCTGGAGCAGGACGTTCAGCACCTCGGCATGTGCCTTCTCGACTTCGTCGAGCAGGACGACGGCGTACGGGCGCCGGCGGACCGCCTCGGTGAGCTGCCCGGCCTCTTCGTAGCCGACGTACCCGGGCGGCGCGCCGATCATCCGCGAGACGGTGTGCTTTTCCTGGTACTCGGACATGTCGATGCGGATCATCGCCTGCTCATCGTCGAACAGGAACTCGGCGAGCGCGCGGCCCAGCTCCGTCTTGCCGACGCCGGTCGGTCCGAGGAAGAGGAAGCTGCCGAGCGGCCGGTTCGGATCCTGCAGACCCGCGCGGGCTCGTCGAATCGCGTTCGAGACCGCGGTGATGGCCTCGTCCTGTCCGATGACCCGGTGGTGGAGGCGCTCTTCCATGTGAATGAGTTTCTGTACCTCGCCTTCGATGAGGCGGCTCACCGGAATATGCGTCCACTTGCTGACGACTTCGGCGATGTCCTCTTCGTCGACCTCCTGCTTGAGCATCCGCCCGCTCTTCTGGAGATCCGCGAGGCTCGCGTCGATGACTTTGATCTCCTTCTCGATCTGAGGCACGCGGGCGTACTGGAGCTCCGACGCCTTGGCGTAGTCGCCCAAGCGCTGCGCGCGCTCCACCTCCTGCTTCACGGATTCGAGCGCCTCCTGCAGCTTCGCCACCTGCTGGATCGATGCCTTCTCCTGCTGCCAATGGGCGGTGAGCCGCGTCTGGTCTTCCTTGAGATCGGCGAGCTCCTTGTCGAGCCGGGCCAGGTGCTCCCGCGACGACTTGTCTTTCTCCTTGCGAAGCGCCTCGCGCTCGATTTCGAGCTGCATGATGCGCCGGCGAATCTCGTCGAGCTCGGCCGGCATCGAGTCGATTTCCATACGCAGCTTCGACGCCGCTTCGTCGACCAGATCGATGGCCTTGTCGGGCAGGAAGCGATCGGCGATGTAGCGATGCGACAGCACAGCCGCCGCCACGAGCGCGGCGTCTTTCAGGTTCACCTTGTGGTGAATCTGGTACCGGTCGCGCAGGCCACGGAGAATGCTGATGGTGTCTTCAACGGTCGGCTCGCCGACCAACACGGTCTGGAATCGGCGCTCGAGGGCCGCGTCCTTCTCGATGTACTTCCGATATTCGTCGAGCGTCGTGGCGCCCACCGTGTGCAGCTCGCCGCGCGCGAGCATCGGCTTGAGCATGTTCGACGCGTCCATCGACCCTTCGGCCGCTCCGGCGCCGACCACCGTGTGCAGCTCGTCGATGAACAGAATGACCTGACCCGCGGAGTCGCCGATCTCCTTGAGCACGGCCTTGAGCCGCTCCTCGAACTCGCCGCGATACTTGGCGCCCGCGACGAGCGCGCCCATATCGAGCGCGACGATCCGCTTGCTCTTGAGCCCTTCGGGGACGTCGCCGCGGACAATGCGCGCGGCCAGGCCTTCGACGATCGCCGTCTTGCCGACGCCGGGCTCGCCGATGAGCACGGGATTGTTCTTGGTGCGGCGCGACAACACCTGGATGACACGGCGAATCTCTTCGTCTCGCCCGATCACCGGGTCGAGCTTGCCTTTCCGTGCCAGATCCGTGAGATCGCGACCGTACCGCTCGAGCGCCTGGTAGGTGCCCTCGGGGTTCTGGCTCGTCACGCGCTGCGAGCCGCGCACGCCTGTCAGCGCCGCGAAGATCTTGTCGCGTGTCAGCCCGCGATCGGTCAGCAGGCGCGCGGCCGGGGAGCGGCCCGTTTCCGACGCAATGGCAACGAGCAGGTGCTCGGTGCTGACGAACTCGTCCTTCAGGCGGTCGGCTTCCGCCTGCCCCAGGTCGGTCACGAGCTTGAGGCGCGGGGACAGCCCCGGCTGCGAGCCGCCGTAGGCCTGCGGGATCTTCGCCAGTAGCTCGCGCGCGCTCGCCGCGATCTGGGCCGGATCGGCCTGCATCTTCCGGAGCACCTCCGGCACGATGCCTTCGCGCTGCTCGACGAGCGAGACGAGCAGATGCTCGGGTTCGACCTGGGCGTGACTGAGCTGCTCGGCGAGACGCTGTGCGCCGATGACGGCTTCCTGGGCTTTTTCGGTGTACTTGTTGATGTTCATGATCGTGGTGCTATCTATCGGTTGTCAGTCGACAGTTCACAGTCGACAGTTGACAGTTCGGAGCGGACGCTGCTTGCAGCCTGTTGACTGTCGACTGTCAACTGTTGACTTGAGTCATCCTCGTTCACGCCGCCGAATGCTTCGATCCCTTCTCGAGCTTCTGCAATGCCTCGAAGTGCGCGCGCTGCTCGGGTGTGAGCGAGCGGGGCAGCTCGACGTCGGCCGTGGCATACAAATCGCCGGCGTTGTCGGGCGTGCCGATGTTGCCGACGTTGCCCACGGGGGGCATGCCGTGGCCTTTCAACCGGAAGACCTGCCCGTTCTGCGTGGCCGGCGGAACCTTCAGCCGAAGCAACGTGCCGCCGAGCGTTTGCACTTCCGCCGCGCCGCCGAGTACGGCGGTCGTCAGCGGGACGGACACGTTCGTGTACAAGTCGCGTCCCTTGCGCTCGAACCTGGGATGCGGGTGCAGCCGGACGCGGAGATACAGGTCGCCCGATGGTTGGCCACCGCCGCCCATCGCGCCTTCGCCCGCGAGCCGGACACGCGATCCGTCGGTCACCCCTGGGGGGATCCTGACGTCCACGGTCCTCGCGTGGCCGTCATGTGTGATCGACAGCCGCCGTGTCGTGCCCCTGTAGGCATCTTCCAGGCCGAGCGCGATCTCCTGTTCGACGTCGTGTCCCTGGCGCGCGGTCCTCGGGCGCGCGGCGCGCCGGCCCCGCGGGATGTTGTCCCCAGGGTCCTCCGTCGCGCCCACCTGGCCGCCGAAGAAGGTGTGGAAGAAATCCGAGAACGGATCGGCGTCGCCGAATATCTCGCGCATGTCTTCTTCGGTCATCGTGCGAAAGCCGCCGCCCTGCGGTCGGCCGCCGGCATTCACGTTCCACGCGCCGCCCTGTGGGGCCGCGCCCGCCTGCTCGTACATCCGCCAATTGGCGCCGAGCTCGTCGTATCTCTTGCGCTTCTCGGGGTCGCCGACGACTTCGTACGCTTCGTTGATCTCCTTGAACTTCGACTCGGCGGACTTGTTCCCGGGATTGACATCCGGATGGTAGGTGCGCGCCAGCTTCCGGAACGCCTGCTTGACCTCTTTGGCTGTGGCGGTTTTCGCCACGCCGAGCGTCGCGTAGTAATCCTTGAAGTCCATACGGTTCTACGTCCTACGTGTGTCGTGCGACGTTCTCATTCGTGCGACGTGCGCGACGTGCGACCTGCGACGTTCGGCGCGCGAGAGTGGCTCCGCGCGCGGCAGTCCGCGGTTCAGTCAAAGCCGAGCATTTGAAGCAGGTCGTCCATTTCCTGGCCGAGGCGTCGAGCGTCACGCGCCGACAAGGACTGGTCCCGCATCAGTGCGCGAATTCGCTGTAGCGCCTCGGCGACCGACAGCAGACGTTGTACGCCGGCCAGGTTGACGCCGCCGTCATCGACGAGGCGTTTGATGACCTTCAGCCGCGCGAGCTCGTCGCGCGAATAGAGCCGCATGCTGCCGATCGTGCGGCTTGGCTGCACCAGCCCGAGCCGCTCGTACTTGCGGAGCGTCTGCGGATGCATGCCCAGCATCCGGGCGGCGACGCTGATGAAGTACACGTGCTCTTCAATCGCCATCTTCGTTTGGCCACGAACCGGCGGTACTTGCATTCTTCAGGAATTGAGAATTCGTCGCGCGCATTCCTAATTCCGAATTCTTGATTCTCAATTTCGCAATCCGCCCCAAGTTGCGCCGATCCAAGTATAGACATTGATACGGATCGTGTCAATGTTAGAGTGTGGGGGCTGGAGGCTAGAGACAAGGCTGGAGACGGGAGGCTGACTGAAGCCTAAAGCCTAGAGTCCAAAGCCTAACGTCTAAAGCCCTAGCGTAGCCGGTGGACGTGATGCTGCAACGGGCTCCGGGCGTGGGTCATACTGTGGGGCAGTGTTCGCGGCGTCCGACCTCCTCACCATCGCGCTCCTCATCG
>Ga0156018_1066_pt1 | contig 12976 bp, 11 predicted proteins | sample RifCSPlowO2_02_FD_107672 | JGI IMG/M metagenome (GOLD analysis project Ga0156018, IMG submission 107672) | Acidobacteria bacterium RIFCSPLOWO2_02_FULL_65_29 | reverse complement strand
TCTATCCGTTCACGGACTCTCGTCTCTCGTGGCAAGATATGGCCTCATACGGAGAACACGGGGATGACCATGATGATGAGAGCCGTGGCGACGTCGGCGGCCCTTCTGGCGCTGGCCGCGAGCCTACCGGCACTGCTCGCTCAGGCCGTCATATCGGGTCCCGTCGGCCCCAGCCCCTACGACGTCGTCCGGGGCTGGCACAAGCCGTTTGCCCAGTCCGGTTTCGCGTTCGGAGGCAACTCGGGCGTGTTCGCGGAATCGCCGAACCGGATCTTCGTCGCGCAGCGTGGGGAGGCCAGGCTGCCCGACCCGGTTCCTCCCGAGTTCGCAGGGTATGCGGGCTCGATCGGGATCAACGTGCTCAGCGCCACCGACCGCCGCGTCTGGCGCAACTGCCTCTACACGCTCGACGGTGACGGCCATGTCAAAGAGCGATGGACGCAGTGGGATCGGCTGTGCGAGGGCTCGGCCGGACCAGGTCCCCATCGGCTGCGCATCAGCCCGTACGACCCCGAACGTCGCGTGTGGCTCATCAACGAGACGTTCCATCAGATCTACGTCATCTCCAACGACGGCAGCAAACTGCTGAAGACGCTGGGCGAGAAGAACGTTCCGGGCAGCGATGCCACGCACTTCGCCCGTCCCCAGGACGTCGCGTTTCTGCCGGACGGCAGGATTCTCGTGGCGGACGGCCTGGACAATCACCGCGTGATGATCCTCGACCGCGAAGGGAGCTACATCTCGGAGTTCGGCGGCCTTGGCAAGGGACCCGGCCAGTTCAACGGCGTGCACGCCCTGGCGGTCGGACCGCGGGGTTTGATCTTCGCCCTGGATCGCTCCGGTGGCCGAATCAACGTGTTCAGGACGACGCCCGATCGGGCAAAGGTCGAGCTCGTGGACGCGTGGGCAGGCTTCCAGCTGCCCCTGGACATCATCGTCAACGACGAGAGCCTCTGGATCACCGATCTCGGACCGCTCCGCTTCGTCAAGCTCGACTTCAAGGGCAACCACCTCTACACGTGGATGGTGCCTCGGGAGCTACCGGACGGCTATCTCGAAGTGCACACGTTCACCGTCGACTCGAACGGCAATCTCTACGGCGGGGACAACCAGTACGGCCGCACGCAGAAGTTCGTGCCCAAGCGTGGCGCGGACCCGGCGTTGCTCATCGGCCCCCCGTGGGTGGCCCGCTGATATCGTCGGCACTCCAAATGCGCGGTTGAAGGCGCGATGTTCGAGGAGCTGAAGCGACTCGTGCCGAGGAACTGATCCTGAACCGGACGCCGAAGCCGTCATTCGCACCTATCGAGGCGCGTCGGCTGGCAGAATCAACGGGATGACGTGCCGGCCGTGCTTCCGGTACAACCTGAAATCGGCATCGAGCGTCAGCACCGGACTTCGATTGAGCCGCTCGGCCATGCGCACGAGGGACGCATCGGCAACCGACATCGGCACGTCGGCATACTTCGCCCGCAGCGCATGAACCTCCTCCAGGTGTTCGTCGAGGTGAAAGTGGAGAGCCATCGCCTGCCGTCGAAGCATTTCGAAGACGGCTCCGGAGCCGGCCCGGGTCTGGTCGAGCAGGAAGCAGGCTTCAGACACGACGGACTCGCAGGTGAGGAGCGGCGGCTCGACGTCGGCAAATTGAGCGACGGCCCAGTCATGATGTCGATCCTTGGCATCGAGCAGGGCGACGATCGGGCCCGTGTCGACGATCACCTGTTGCTTCACCGTCCGTAGCCGCGCATGTGCTTCTTGTTGGAGGCCAGATCGCCGGGTCCGCGCGCCACCCCCGCGAGGTCGTGAACCAGGTCCAGGCAGGACACCCCCGGTGTCGGCTCGCTCTCGAGGAAGCGCGTCAGTGCTTCGCGGGTGAGCGCCGACTTCGTTTGTCCGAGCGCCCTCGCCCGGGCCTCGAGCCTGGCGTCGATTTCATCCGGAAGTTTCAGCGACATGGTCCTCATGGACGGATAATACCACAATAGCTGAACGGTAATACCCACGGTGGGTATCATTTCAGCCATGGACGTCAGTATCGCCGAAGCCAAGAACCGCCTCCCCGAACTCATTCGCGCGGTTGAGGACGGAGGATCCGACGTAATTACCCGCCGCGGCAAACCCGTAGCCCAACTCACTCCGCCGCCACCGAAACGTCGGCACGTTCGCCTCGGCGGCATGAAAGGCCGAATCCGATTGTTGCAAGGCTGGGATGCGCCCGTGGATCTGGACGGCTTCCTCGACGGGGATCCGTGACCCCTACGCGCGGTTATTTGCTCGACACCAATGCGTCGCTTATTGCGCTGACGGACCCCGCCAGACTGTCATCCATACGGATCCCTTCGACCGTGTCCTGATCGCACAGGCTACAGTTGAAAACCTCACACTGCTGACGACCGATGGCGAGATTCCACGGTACGCCTCGGATCGATTCCGTGTTCTCTGAGACGACTTCTAGACCCCGGGGACGCGATCGGCGCCTTCGAAACCACCTGCACGCTCGCGGCAGGCCCCTCACTATTCCTCCGCGCGCGCGTCCGAACCGCGTTATCGAACGAGGGGACGAAGCGGGGAGCGTAGACGACTTGGCAGGGACCTCCGCTGGGCAGGGGCTCGACCGGCGGCTGAACAAGTCGTAGACCTTCTACGTCTAGTCATGAGTCAGGATGGACCCAGAAAATTTAACTCCTCGAAAGCCGCTCCGGCTGTGGCCCGGCGTCGTTGCCGCGGCGCTGCTGATCCTGGTCAGGTTTGTCGTCCCCATCGTCGCGCCCGAGGCCGAGTTCTTCGGTGTGGGCTCCCAGCTCGTTGCGGTGATTGGCGGACTTGCCGGGGCGTTGGCGATCGGTGTGTGGTGGGTGTTCTTCAGCAGAGCGTGTTGGTCCGAGCGCCTGGCCGCCATCGTCGTGATGATCGTCGCGATCGTCGCAATCCGGCCCATCACCCACCAGTCGATTCAGAACGGGATGATGGGGATGATGTTCGTGATCTATGCCGTCCCCCCGACCCTGAGCCTCGCGTTTGTCGGCTGGGCGGTCGCCAGCCGTCGCCTGTCTGAAGAAACTCGGCGCGCGGCGATGGTCGCGGCCATCCTGATTGGCTGCGGAGTGTGGTTGCTCGTCCGGAGTAATGGCATTTTTGGCGGTGTTCCGGATCTCGCCTGGCGGTGGACGCCGACTGCCGAGGAACGGCTCATGGCCCAGACCAGCGACGAGCCCCTCGACCCTTCGACAAGCTCAGGGTCGGAGCTTCCTAAGGAACCGATCGCTGCCGAAGCCGGCGACCATGCCGCAGTACGCGCGGCGGCTCCAGCAGCAACGAAGATCGAACCGGCCGATCCGGCCACCGCTGAGACGACAACAGGGCTTGCCATGGGCGAGCGCGGATTCGGGCGAGTCGATGGTTCGACTTCGCTCACCATCGGCCCTGAGCTTGCCGAACGGGTCGAATGGCCAGGCTTTCGCGGGCCCGGGCGCGACGGCGTCGTTCGCGGGGTGCGGATCGAGACCGACTGGTCCGTATCGCCACCGGTCGAGATGTGGCGCCGGCCGATCGGACCGGGCTGGTCATCCTTCGCGGTCAGCGGCGACCTCCTCTACACGCAAGAGCAGCGCGGTGACGACGAGGTCGTCGCCTCCTACAACCTGACCACCGGCACGCCGGTGTGGAGACACCGCGACGCGACGCGGTTCTGGGAGTCAAATGGCGGCGCCGGTCCGCGCGCGACGCCCACGCTCAGCGGCGGTCGCGTCTACACATTCGGTGCGACCGGAATCGTGAACGCGCTCGACGCCGCTACCGGCAGCGTCGTGTGGTCGCGCAACGCGGCGTCCGACACCGGCGTGAAGATCCCCGGCTGGGGCTTCGCGAGCTCACCGTTGGTGGTCGGCGACGTCGTCATCGTCGCCGTCAGCGGCGCGCTCGTCGCCTACGACGTCACCACCGGCGATCGTCGCTGGTTCGTCCAGTCCCGCGGTGGGAGCTACAGCTCGCCACATTTACTGACGATCGACGGGGTTCCGCAGGTCCTGCTGATGGGCGGCGCCGGCGCCACTAGCATCATGCCGGCCGACGGCACGCTGCTCTGGGAGCACCCGTGGCCGGGCGGCCCCATGGTGCAGCCAGCCCTGGTTGCAGGCGGCGATGTCCTGATCAGCACTGCTGACGCCATGGGGGGAGTCGCGACTCGTCGCATCGCGGTCGCGCACGGACCCGGCGGATGGGCCGTCGAAGAGCGCTGGACGTCCCGCGCGCTGAAGCCCTACTTCAACGACTTCGCGGTGCACAAAGGCCATGCCTTCGGCTTCGACGGCAGCATCCTGGCCTGCATCGATCTCGAGGACGGCCAGCGCAAGTGGAAGGGCGGACGCTACGGCAACGGGCAACTCGTCCTGTTGCCCGACCAGGACGTGCTGCTGGTGGTGTCGGAGGAGGGTGAGCTGGCCTTGGTCCGGGCAACCCCCGACCAGTTCACGGAGCTCGCACGGTTTCCGGCAATGGAGGGCAAGACCTGGAACCACCCGGTGCTGGTCGGCGACGTCCTGCTCGTTCGCAACGGCGAAGAGATGGCCGCGTTCCGGCTGTCCCTCGCGGGTCGCTGACGGGGTTGCCCCCGCGGCTACAGCAGTTTTCAGGATGGTGTAGCGCTTCAGACCTGCACGCGTGCGCGGTAGGCAGGACTAAAGTCCTGCACTACACGCCGGCGAAAAGCGCTCTCTCATCTCTCGGCCGTCGTCGGTGGAGCCTAGGCGGTCCCGTATAATCGGACATCGTTCCTTCGGTAGCGCCCAGTAAAGAATTCTTTACCGGGCTCTTAGCGTCGCGGTCGCGTCGCGCCATGCGAGGAGGCAGGAGTGGGGCGTTCCATCAGGTGGCCGGGTGCAGTGCTGATTTCATCGGTGAGCTTCTTATTGACCGTGGGCCTTGCCCAAGCGGTCCTCGTGAACGGCGGCTTCGAAAATGGAACGGACCCCGGTGAAGCGATGGTTCTTCCTCCTGGAAGCACGGCCATTAGCGGCTGGACTGTCGTCGGCGGCAACGTTTCGTACGTCGGCGGCAGGTGGCAGCACTCTCAGGGGGTCCGCAGCGTCGGCCTCCCGTGTGGCGGAGGAATCAGCCAGACGTTCGAGACCGAGCCACATCAAAAGTACGAAGTCCGGTTCAATATGGCCGGGGACCCAAACACACCCCCGGCTGTGAAGTCCGTGGCGGTCTCGTTCGGTGACGAAAGTCGGGTCTTTACGTTCGACACGACGGGTCACAGTCTTCGGGAAATGAGCTGGGAAGCAAGATCCTGGATCTTTGTCGCGACCGACGAAACCACCGCGCTCACATTCCGCAGTCGCACGACCGAGTGCTCGACCCCGGCCGTGGACAACGTGCGTATCATGACGATCGAGATCGGGGTGTAGGTTTGCCGATGCCGCCTAATCCCCTCCGGCGTTCATTTCAAGAACAGGTCCCGCCCGTGCGCTCTCCGCGCACCCAACCGGCCAGCATCTGCCACTCGGGATCGTCGCGCGACTGCCAGCGTCGCACGCCGTTGTGCGTGTAGCTTCCGCCGCCGTCAGGATGGAGCGGCTTCAACATGAAGCGGCTCTGCTCGGGGTTCCCTGGGATGATCAACCGCGAGATCGATTGGAACGCGCGCTTTGCCTCCTCGTCGCTCCACGACTTGCCATTCTGGGGCGGGGGAGCGAATCCCACGAGACCGCCCGCATGGCAGTTGCTGCACCGAATGTGGCCTTCGCGCGGGTTCGCGAAGACCGGCTGGACGCAAGACCGGAAGAAGGTGAAATCGAGGGCCGGGACCGGCGCCGCGACGTACCGATCTGCCGGCAGGCCGCGAATCCACTTGAGGAGCGCTTGGTACTCGGGCTGGTCGCGCGACGTCCAGTACGTGCCGCCCGTATGGGCGAGGCCGCCCGCCTGCGAAGCGAGCGGTTTCAGCAGCAGCCGGCTGGTCTCGGGGCTTGCCGTGTTCACCAGTTTCGTCACGACGTCGAAGTTGCGCCGCGACTGCTCAACGCTCCATCCCGCGTCGGTGGCGGGCGTCTCCAGGCTGAACCGCATGGGTCTCGTCTGCCACGTGTGACACATCACGCACGCAGCCATTCCGGGCACCGTACCGCCGCGATCGGTCATGAACAACCGCTCGACGGTGTTCCGATAGGATTCGATGTCGGCAGCGCTCGGAAACCCTGCGCCCTGGGCGGAAGCCGGCGCCTGCGCGGGACGTGGCTCGGCCGACAAGCTCGCCACGGTCGCCAGGCCGAAGGCGACGAACGCGGCTGACAGCACTCCAATCACCCATGCGAACCGGTGCGACATGACGCGCGTTCTTTCAGTCATGGCCGTCGCTCCTAGGGCTGCCCGCCGGTCGGCGAGGGGGTATTGACGCGGTCGAGGGGCAAGATCGCCGTGCTGATCCGGGCCGGCCTCGCACCGGTCTTGATCTTGGCCACGATCTGCAACTTCTGCAGATCCACCGCCAAGGTGTGGTCGCTCCCCGAGACCGCGACGTACATGTAGCGGCTGTCGGGTGTCGGCGTCATCCAGTTGGCGCTTGGACCGACTTCCACAGCCCCGATGTACTTCAGATCGGGCAGCGTCCATCCGTAGATTCGGCTATCGAGCCGGCTCGATGCCCAGACCGCTGTTCGATTGGGAAGCACTTCGAGGCCGTGCATGTCGCCTGTTTGAATGCCGTCAGCGTTCTGTTTCCACAAGGGCAACTTCGGGGGCCAGAGCATCTGGACGACTTTACGGGTGTTCCAATCAACGACCCAGACGCCGTTGATGGCGGTCGCCTGCGCGAACATTCGCTTGGTCGAGCCGTCGGGATTGGCTTCGAACGCCATCGGCCGGACTTCGTGATTGTCGCGGCCGTACTGGCGATGCCCGGTCAACTCGACCCCCCAGACGACCGTGTCCGTGGCGGCGTCGATCACCTGGATCGCCGGCTCACCCGGCTCCGGGTCGCCTCTGAGGCCGGCAACGACGTATTTGTCGTCCGGCGTCACGTAGGTGTTGTGGACCGGAAAGTGGACAGGAATGCTCTTGACGATCTTGTGAGTCGCGATGTCAATCACATCGATGACGGCGGGAAGCGCTCCCCCGGGAGGCGCCACGAAGCCGGGGCCGAGGACTTTTTCGGTCCTTTGGGAGATCGCCGCGTAGATCTTCCGCTGCTTCTTGTTGACGACGATCTTATTGGGCCGCGCCGAAAGCTTGATCTGCTGGACCCGCTGCAGCGTCTTGGTGTCGAAGACGTCGATCGTGCTCTCCTGCTCGTTCGCGCAGTAATAGTAGAGCCCGTCCGGGTGAACGGTCAGGTTGTGGGCGTGCGGGCAGCCGCGGATGAGACCCACCACTTTGTTGATTGTGGGATCGATGATGTGGTGGATGTCGCCGGCGTTGTTGCTCTGGAGGATTCGCACCGCGACGCCGTTATAGGAGTCGAGCCGCGGCACCCCCTGCGCCGCCGCCGCCGAAGCTAGAAGAAGGATGCCGAAGACGGACGGCAGCGCCCGACGGATGAGTAAACTCGCCATCACTGGCCTCCGTGTTCAAAAGACACGAGATCTCGCGTTCCCGAACCCTCTCGCCGCCCGAGAATACCACAATGCATCGGAAGACTGACGTTCGGCAGCCAACAATCCCTGGTGGCCCGTCCACTCGGCCTACTCTGCCAGCCGCCGCGTCAACTTGACAATATCTTCGTACGCGATCGGTCTGTTACACTGCACCTTGCTCTCAGACAACCGTTTTTCGGGCAACGCGCCCACATTCAAGCTAAGCGGTGGTTGTCATGAACCAGCCCGACGTGACTATCGGTATCGGCGGCGCGGCAGGGGACGGTGTGGCTTCGGCCGGCAATACGTTGGCCGTGTCGGTGGCCCGCCAGGGCCAGGCGGTATTCGCCTACAACAGCTATCAGTCGGTGATTCGTGGCGGCCATTCGTGGTTGCGCCTGCGCATCTCCGCGAAGAAGCCGCTGAACCACGGCGATCAGGTGGATGCCGTCATCGCGCTGAACCAGGACACCCTCGACCGCCATCTGCAGGAGCTACAGGCTGGTGGCTTGGTGCTTTACAACTCCGCCAAGCTCAAACCGCGGTACGAGCCCCCCAAAGGGGTGCAGCTCTGTCCCCTGCCAGTACCCCAGTTGACTCCCGCCTACGAAAAGTTGCCGGTCATGCAGAACACCGTGGCGGTCGGGGCTGCGATGCATCTGATGGGATTGGATTTCGAAGGCCTGGCGTCGGTGCTCGAGTCCACGTTTGCCAAGAAACCGCAGGTCGTCAAGGTGAACGTGGAAGCCGCAAAAGCCGGCTTCGACTACGCGGCCGCACATTTCCAGCCGCTGCCCAAGCAACTCCAGAAGACCAGCCGCAAGTGGGCGCTGATGACGGGTAATGAGCTGATGGCCATGGGCGCGGCATTCGCCGGCTGCAAGTTCTACTGCGCGTATCCGATGAGCCCCGCGACGCACATCCTGGAATGGTTTGCCGGGCACGCCAAGGAGCTTGGCATCTGCGTCCGCCAGGTCGAAGACGAGATTTCTGTCGTCAACATGTCCATCGGAGCGGGTCACATGGGCGTACGAAGCATGTGCGCGACCTCCGGCGGCGGCCTGGCCCTGATGACAGAGGCCATCGGCATGGCTGGCATGATCGAAACACCGGTGGTCGTGGTGAACGTGATGCGGGCGGGTCCCTCCACCGGCGTGCCGACCAAGACCGAACAGGCGGATCTGAACCAGGCCTTCGGCGCGAGCCAGGGCGACTTCCCACGCATCGTCATCGCCCCGCTCAGTATGCACGACTGCTTCAGAACTCCCGCGTTGGCGTTCAACCTTGCCGAGCGGTATCAGTGCCCGGTGATCATCCTTGCCGACCTGCTCATGTGCGAGGACAACGAGACTGTCGACACCTCGCTCCTGGACGTCGACTTCACGATCGACCGCGGCGAGCTGATGACCGAGGCGAACGCGCAGTTCGACGGCAAGCCGTATCTTCGTTACGAAGACACGCCATCGGGCATCTCGCCGCGAGCCATGCCGGGCCTGCCCAACCACCTCTATGTGTCCGGCACCGACGAGCACGACGAGGACGGTGTACTGCTGAGCGACGTGTTCACCGACCCTGTGCGGCGGAAAAAGATGGTGGACAAACGCGCGCGCAAGATGGACACCGTGCTCGATCACGTGCCTGCGCCGACACTGGAAGGGGCAGTCGGGGCCGAGCTGACACTGGTCGGCTGGGGTTCCACCTGGGGTGTCCTCGTGGAGGCGGTCGAGCGCCTGAATCAAGAGGGCATCTCCGCCAACCACCTCCAGATCAATCTTCTGGTCCCCTTCCATGTGAAGGCAGTGACCGACATCCTGAGCCGGAGCAAGAACATCGTGATCGTCGAGAACAACTTCAGCGGCCAATTCGCTCGTCACTTGCGAGCCGAGACCGGACTCGTCGCAAGAGGCCATATCCGCAAGTACGATGGCGAGCCATTTGAGCCAAAGCACATCGTCGCTGGTGTCAAGGAGATCCTGGCGGGCAAGGATCTGGTGAATGTGCTGTCGACGGAACCAGGGTGGAGAACAGACCACCCCACGGGCACGAGCGGAGACTGGGCAGGACGGCTGGTTGGCGCGGCACGGAGCGTGTAGCTTTCGCGGCGGCGCGGCGCGCGAACGGCGCGGGAGCAGGGTCCCCGCGATAAGACGCGACAAGAAATGAGGAGTCACGTATGGCGACCGCAGTCGCTCCCAAAAAAATGGCCATGAAAGACTTCAAGCCTGAAGTCCCGCCCGACTGGTGTCCTGGGTGCGGGGACTTCGGGGTCTTGAACGCGTTGTTCCAAGCCTGCGCCGAGATAGACCTTCCGCCGCGCGATCTGCTGGTGGTCTCCGGTATCGGCTGCTCGTCGAACCTGCCGGGCTTCATCCGCGCGTACGGCGTGCACAGCCTGCACGGCCGTGCGCTCCCGTTCGCCACCGGCGCCAAGCTGGCCAACCATGGCATGACCGTCATCGCCACCGGAGGGGACGGCGACGGGTACGGCATCGGCCTGAACCATTTCATCCAGGCGATGCGCCGCAATATCGACGTGACCTACATCGTCATGAACAACGAGATCTACGGCCTGACGACCGGCCAGGTCTCGCCCACCAGCGAAACCGGCATGAAGACGAAGACGACGCCACACGGCAATCTGGAGCAGATGCTGAACCCGATGGCCCTCGCGCTGGCCAGCGGCTGCGGCTACGTCGCTCGAGGATTCAGCGGCCAGCCCAAGCACCTCATGAAACTGTACGTGGACGGCATCCGGCATCGCGGCTTTGCGCTGATCGACGTCTTCAGCCCGTGCGTGACGTTCAACAAGGTGCAGACATACGAATGGTTCCGCGAACGCGTGTACAAGCTGGAGGAGACGGGCCACGATCCGACGAACTTCAAAGGCGCGATGGACAGGGCTCTGGAATGGGGCGAGAAGATTCCGATCGGGCTCTTGTATCGCAACCCCAGCCCGCCGCCGAGCCTCCACGAGCAGGACCCCGGCCTCCAGTCGGGTGTGCTGGTCCACCTGCCTCTGGGCGTGAGCGGGGAACAGCGGCGGAAATGTATCGGGGAGTTCACGTAGCCAGCGGTAGCCTGACCGAGGCACGGCGCGCCTCTCCGGCTCATCGTCCCCTTCCGCTACGGAAACTCAGGGCGCTTGATTTGCACGGGCGGAGAGGCTACTTTGCGCCATGCCAAAACCGACTGGCCATCGCTCGTCGCTTTCGCAGTCCCCCCGCAGCTTGGTCACCTTCAGCCGGCGGGAGCTGCTCGCCGGAGCCGGTGCCGGCGCCGCAGCGCTCTTTCTCGAGAAGGGCGGTGTCCAGGCTCAAGGGCCGCCATCGGGCAGGACCGTTGTCTTCTCTCATACAACCGTCGTGAACGCGGATGCCACTCTGGACGACGTGGCGCTTGCGGTTGAAGGGGACAAAATCGCGGCGATTGGCCCCACCGACGAAATTCTCGAGAGATATCCCAACGCCGACGTCTACGACGGACGGGGAAAGGCGATACTCCCGGGCCTCATCAACTGTCACCAGCATATGTCGGCCGTCCTCTCTCGCGGTTTCAACGAGGACTTCGGATTCCCGAACAGCGTGCGCCTGGCCGTCTCGCCCGGCAGTCTGCTTCAGGCCGAGGAGAGCTCGCTGATGATTCAGGTCGCCGCGTTGGAATCCATCAAGACCGGGACCACGACAATTGTGGAGAACACCGGAAACATCAGCCGGAACGCCGCAACATTGGCAGCGACAGGTCTGCGCTGCGTGTTCGCGGAGTCGGTCCGCGATGCCGAGAACGTTCCCGGTCCGATGGCCCTAGAGGGGCTCACCGCCACGAAGGAAGCTCCGAGGTTCTCACCCAAGCTGCGCGACGAGGGCATGCGGCGCATCAATGACCTCTTCACGGCCTGGCACGGCAAGAACAATGGACGCGTCAGCGTGTTCCCGGCCGCAGGGCTTGCCGAGACCTCGTCGCCCGAGCTGCTGAAGGCCGTTCGCGGGTTCGCCGACACACACAACCTCGGATATACGATTCACCTGTCCCAGACGACCTGGGAGCGAGATTTCATGAGAAAATTTCACGGCCTCACACCGCCGGCGTTTCTCGACAAGGCCGGCTTCCTCGGTCCGCGGCTGTTCGCGGCGCACTGCCGGTACGTGGACGATGCCGATATCGCGTTATTGGGGAGCAGGCGCACGATCGTTTCGCACCAGGCGAGCATGGCGGCGAACCGAGGGGTCATCCCGCCCATCGCCAAGCTGCGAGCGGCGGGCTGCACGATCGCGCTGGGCACCGACAACAACACCAACGATGTGTTCAGCGTGATGAAGGTCGCCCTGCTGACGGAACGGATCTCGCGCACCGAGGATGCGAGGCCTGGTACCCGGCCTCAGCCGGAAGACATTCTTGCCGACGCCGCGCAAGGCGGAGCGGCGGCGGTGAACCAGGAAAAGCAGATCGGCACGCTCGAGGTCGGCAAGAAGGCGGACCTTATTGTCGTGGACACGATGAAAGCCTACCTTCAGCCCGCGGGGCGCATCCTGTCGGCGATTATCCACGGCGGTAATTCGTCCGACGTCGAGTCCATGATGGTCGACGGCCAGTTCGTCATGCGCGGCAACAAGGTGCTGACGATGGACGAACCGGCGATTGTCGCCGAAGCGGCCAAGGTCTCGCGGCGGGTGTGGGATCAGGTGAAGAAGGCCGGTCCGATTCCGATCCCGCGCGAAGCGCGCCCGAAGTGACGGCGAAAATCGCCGTGAGCCCTCTGTGGAATCAAGGGTCGGCTGGGTAACACTCACCGCAGTGCCGGTTAAGACGGCCTCGGCTTGGAGTTCGTCAACGGCTGCCCCGTGGCGCGTTGCCTCGAAGGCCACTGAATAGCCTCGGTGTCGCGCGAAAGTTCGTCTTCTCCAAACTTCCAGCGCGTCTTTCAATGTGACCAGGCCCTGGTCTGCGCTAAGAGGGAACCGCTCGCGGCCCGGCTGCGTGATATTTCCCAAGGTTGCCGAATAGTCACCACGACTCTTCCGTTGCGCTTCCGGACGCTCGCCAGTTTCTCGGCATGTCTTCATCCGCAGAGTGTGGGGATTCCGGCTACCGAGTCCCTTCGTTCATGCCTGAAGAGTTCGCTCTCGGACGTTCTCGGCGCGCACGAGGCGAAGCTAGTCCGAGACCGTTGCCCTTCTTCTTGCCCTTTCCGTGCAACGAGAACTGAACGGCCAGACGGGTGCCGCCAGAGCGGCCGCGCATTTGCATCTCGACCGGTCAAGTTGGTCTGCGCTGGTCTCTGGTGAGGAGCGCCCGATGGACGCAAGGCGATTCGTGATTGGCACCCTCGTCGGCGGTGTGACCGTATTTGCGACCGGCACCCTTATCTTCGCGATGGCACCCTTCCGAGCATTCTTGGCTTACGCCAT
>Ga0156018_1191_pt1 | contig 12989 bp, 16 predicted proteins | sample RifCSPlowO2_02_FD_107672 | JGI IMG/M metagenome (GOLD analysis project Ga0156018, IMG submission 107672) | Acidobacteria bacterium RIFCSPLOWO2_02_FULL_65_29 | reverse complement strand
GGACTTTAGTCCTGCCTACACTGCTGATTCGACAGATCACGTCCGCCGCGTGAAATCCTTGAGCGGCGGGCGCGAGTAGCCGCGCTCGATGGCGGACATGTCGAGGTCCATCGTTTCCAGGTCGGCCAGCGCCACGAGGGGAAACGGCGAGAGCCCGGTGACGTCGACGGCCTTCATGTACGAGCGGCAGGCGTTGCAGATCTCCACGCGGCGGTGCTTCCGGGTGTCGATCATCTGGGCATCGGGCGTGGCGGTCACGAACTTCGCGCCTTCTTCGCCGCAGTACACGCATCCGTGCCGCGGGAGCTCCCACGCAAACGCGCAGAAGGAGCAGCGAAGCACGCGGCGGCCCGACACGACTTCGGCGACGGCCGGCCACGACCCGCACGCGGGGCAGAAGCCGCCCGTCCAGCCCCCGAGGGCGTCGGCGAGCGTGGCGTCGCTCGCAGCCGGCCCGAAGACCGCCTGCTGCAGCGCGTACACGAACGGGCTCACCGCGAGCTCCGCGACCAGCCAGACGAGGTCCGCCGCCAGACCGCGGTGCGCGGCGCCCGTGCGGATGGCCTGCTGATCGCGCGTCAGAGACGCTGTCAGCAACGACCCCGCGTCCAGCCGCGCCTCATCGAGTGCGGCCTTGATGTGGTCGGCGGCCTCGCCCGCGCCGCCCGCCGAGAGCTCTTCACACAGGCGGAGGAGCGTCGGCTTCAGCACGGCGACGGGCATCGGAATCGGCTCTCCGGCGAGGGCAGGAACGCCACGCGCCAGCTTGGCCGCCAGATACTTCGGCGGGAGCGACAGGCGCGGGAGCCGGCCGTGCTCGATGACGTCGGCGAGGTCGACGACGAGGCCGATCAGCTTATGCTGGAGTGCGATAGCGGGAGCGAGATCGGGCCGCGAGACGAGCAGGGCGTCCCATCGCCTGGACGCCTCGGCCAGCCGGGACTGGCGCGTGGCCGGCTCGAGGGCGACAAAGGGCATGGAACGCCAATGGTATAATGGAGCGTTACCTGAGGAGAACTCTCAATGATCAACGTATCGGAAGTGGCTGCGGCGAAGATCAACGAATTGCTGGTGGAAGAGCACAAGGACGGTAGCGGCTTGCGCGTGTTCGTGCAGGGCGGCGGGTGCTCAGGCTTCCAGTACGGGCTCATGATCGAAGAGAACGGCCAGGGCGCGGCTGATGAGGTCTACGAATCGCACGGCGTAAAGCTGTTTGTCGATCCGATCAGCATTCGCTACCTGAACGGCGCCGAAGTGGACTTCGTCGACACGGTGACCGGTGGCGGCTTCACGATCAAGAACCCCAACGCCACGTCGACGTGCGGGTGCGGACAGTCGTTCAGCACGGAGTGACCAGAGCAATCGGGTCATCGGGTCATCGGGTAATTGGGTAATTGCATTGAACGATTGACCGTCAATCCACCAATCAATTACCCAACTGCCCAATTACCCAATTACTCGATTACCTGATTGACTGGTCTGATGGACCGCCCTCTTCCCGACATCGAACGCCTGCGTCCCGCGGGCGGCAAGCGCTCCAGCAAACGCGATCGCATTCTGAGCACCTTCGTCCGCCAGGAAGGCCACCTGAGCGCAGACGACTTGTGCGACCTCGTTCGCAAGGAAGATCCCGGGATCGGGCGGGCCACCGTCTATCGCACGCTTCAGTGGATGGTGGGCGCGGGCATCGCGCGCAAAGTGGATTTCGGCGAGGGCCGCTCGCGGTTCGAGCCGTCGTACCGGCATCCACGCCATTTTCATTTCGTCTGCAACACCTGCCACCGCTCGTCCGAGTTTCTGAGCTCGGACATCGAATCGTTCGTCGAAGAGATTGCCCTCGCCAGGAGTTTCACGCCGGCGCAGACCGTGGTGCAGATCACCGGCACGTGCGAGGAGTGCCGCACGGGGCGCGCGTCGGCGCCTGTCGACGGCGCGACGACGGCGCTCGTATTCGCGCGCGACGCGCTGCGCGTGGCGATTGCCACCGAGCGGAGCGGCCTCGAGTTCTACACGCGCGCCGCCGGCCTGACGAGCGACGCGCGCGGCCGCTCGGTGTTCCAGAAACTGGCCGGCGAGGAGCGCGAGCACCTGGGCACGCTCGAGAAGCGGTACGCCGAGCTCGTCGCCCAGGATCCGCTGCTCGAGTCGCGGCCGACCTTTCTGTTCTTCAAGGGCGCGGCGCACGGCATCTTCGCCGAAGGCACCGAGACGCTCGGCCGCGGTGTCGACGACCAGCAGGCGCTGCTCATCGGCATCAAGTGCGAGCGGCGGTCGCACAAGTTCTTCAAGCGCTACGGCGAACGGTTCGAAGACTCCGAGGGCAAGCAGATCTTCCTCGAGTTCGCCGACGAGGAGAAGGTGCACCTCGATCTGCTGATTCACGAGTACCGCGCGCTCGGCGAGCGCCTGGGTTCGCCGAAACCCGCCCGCCGGGCCCACGGCAAAGCGCATCGACCGGTCCACGCGAGGCGGCGCGAATCATCCGCGCGAACGCGTTGATCGATCTTCACACCCACACCACCGCTTCCGACGGACGCCTGACGCCGGCCGGCCTCGTGGCCCGCGCCTCGGCCGCCGGGGTGACGGTGCTGAGCGTCACCGACCACGACACGACCGGCGCCGCCGGCGCCGCCTCGGCGGCCTGCGCCGCGCACGGCATCGAGTTCGTCCCCGGCATCGAAATCACCGCCGTCGTCGACGGCGCCGACGTCCACGTGCTCGGGTATTTTCTCGACCCACATTCGGCGGCGCTCGAGGCCTTTCTCGCCGAACAGCGCCAACGCCGCGTGGAACGTGTGCGCCAGATGATTGCCCGCCTGTCGGCGTGCGGCGTGCCGCTCGACGCGGATGCCATTCTCGCGCCGGGGCTGGCCGATTCGTTCACCTCGGTCGGCCGTCCCTGGATCGCGCGCGCACTGGTCGCCGCCGGCCACGTCACCACCACCAACGAAGCGTTCGATCGCTGGCTGACGCGGGGCCGCCCGGCCTTCGTCCCGCGGATCGGTGCTCCGCCCGACGAGGTCTTCTCACGCATTCACGACGCCGGTGGCCTCGCGTCGCTGGCCCACCCGGCGCTCGTGGCGCACGACGAGTGGCTGCCTGGATTCGCCGGCGCCGGTCTCGACGCCCTCGAGGCGTATCACACCGATCACGACGGGGCGGCGACGGAGCGCTACCTGGCGCTCGCCGCGCGCCTCGGCCTGGCGGTGACGGGCGGGTCGGACTTTCACGGCGACGATGCGCATGGAGGCGGCGGCCCCGGCCGCGTCACACTGCCTCGCGACGCGTTCGAAGGGTTGAAAAAAAGAAGGTCCGGCTAGACGCATTGCCGCTAACCCGGGGCCGCTCACGCTTGCACCGGCGGCCGTCGGGTTCAGCGGCGGGTTAGGCTGGTACGAACGAACCCGATAGCAGAATCTACTTGCGTTTCCAGTCCGCATAGTGCGCCCCGTTAAGTTCGTACATCACGAGCTCTTTCGTGTGTCGTGAAAGCGCAGTGCGAGCTTTCCACGCGCCCATGAACGTGTCCTGCAGAAAGTAGTAATCCTTACCAGCTTCCAGGTTCATCCGGAGCCCGCTCGCGTTTTCGGTCTGCGACACGAGCAAGTAGTCGCCAGGATCGAGATAAGCGAAGCTGTAGGTGCCCATCTTGTTGACGGCCACCACGCGATCGTTTGCATGGAGCTTGAACTGATTGCCCTTACCCGCGTTTCGTGCAGCCAGGGGAGGGCAGACGATCACGACAAGAGCCTTTTCCGGCTTCAACTCCGGCATCGGGTGAGTTCGTTTATCCACCTTCAGGTCGTGCTTAGACTGCAGGTCCTTCAACGTCTCCTTTTTGATCGCCGCCTCGTTCTCCGCAAACTCGGCGACGGTGACCTTGGCGCCGAAAACCGCCTGCATCTTTTCGATGACCTTCGATGACAACTCCTTGGAGATTTCCAGCATGTACGACCGCATCGTGCCATCAGGTCCCTTGTATTCAAGGTAACACCAGTAGTCCTGTACCTTCTTGCTTGAGATCGCGGCGCCGGCCAGGCCTCCCACCAGTTGGCCCATGACCCCGCCACGCATGTGCGTACTTACGTCGAACACGATCCTCTGAATGTCGTCGTAGCTGATATTCAGAGGGTGCTCGTCGTTTTTCACGATCACGTGCCGCGCGGTGTCATCAACGATCAGCTCAGCATCCTTGTCGACCAACACCCGATCCGCCGCGTTCTTGCTGAATCTTGCCTTGACGTCGCTCAACACAACCTGCTGCGTCCATGCAAGCTCAGGAAATGTTAGAACAAGCGAGCAGACAATCAGAATGTGCCGTTTCTTCATTGCTTCCTCCTGTGACAACGATTGTTCTGTGAAGTCATATTGTGAAGATGCGCACGCGGAATGCGAGACACGCCGCCGGCAATCGCACGATTCCTCGCGGTCAGGGTTGCGGCGGTCCTCCGTCATTTCAGTCGCGTGTGGTCCACGTCAGGCTGATCACGATGGGCTCCCCTTCCTTATGTTCCGCGCTCTCGTCGCTCTCGTCGTCGTCGAGGATCGTGGCCTCGTCAGCAGCGATCTTGAACCCCTGTGCCGCGAGAAATCGCCCCTCGGTCAGGACGATTGTGAACGTGTCGAAGAGGTCGTCGATGTCGTTGAGCGTGTCGAAGAGGCCGTCGTTGTCGGACTCTATATCGTCGACAACGAGCATCCACGTCACCGACCCGTCTCCGTTGCGACGCAACGTAGACGTGCCTCGTGTCTGAGCAAGATCCAGAATCCGCTGTCCCACGAAATCGATGCCGGCAAACCGCGCCTCGGCCAGCACCGAGTACGGCCGCTCAGCGCGCAGGACCGTGGTCGACACCTCGAGAGGTTCCAGTTTTCTGAACGCGCGCGTGACACCGTGATCGTCGCGGAGCGCCGCGCTGAGGTAATCCAGCGCTTCCCTTCCGTTGTCGTCCGACGACACATTGCGATGCAGAATCGACCACGTCAGCGCGCCGTCGGGGTCCAGATACACGTGGTTCGAGGTTTCCTTGGTCAGACACGCGGCCGACGCCCACCCTGCCGCCGCAACCACCATCAACGCCCGCAAACCCTTCGCCATGATTCGCCTCCCATCCCTTCATTCATCAAGGACGGCATTGGCTCGGGAAAGCGAACAAGGGCAGATAGGGCAGGTAGGCCAGGTGGGAAGGCCGTCAACGCGTTCGCTGGCGTCGATCGAGCTCGAAGCCGGCGGCCAGGGTGAGCAATCCACACACGATCACCGCGACGGCCCACAGCGGCTTGTCGAACCAGTCGCGGTGCTGCGCAATCAGGTAGAGGCCGATTCCCGTGTTCAGCAGACCTGCGTAATAGAAGCTCTTACGCTGGCGCACGTGGCTGATGAGAACGATCCCAAGTGCGAGGCCAAGATAGAGCCAGTCGAACTTCTGAGAGTACTCGTCGGTCCCGCTCAAATATCCAAGCGGCTCGAGGACGGAGAACGGTGTCACGGTGAACAGAAGCCACGCCGCTACGCTCATCCGCTCCGACCCGTACCGATCGACGAGCGAGGCGGCGGCATAAAAGACCATCCCGTTCAACGCGAGGGCCGTGAGCGTGTCGAGCAGCGTGGGGTCGGAAACACTGGCCGCCTGAAGCGCCTGCATCGAGAGACCGAGATAGTGGAATGTGCGTCCATCGAGCGCCAGGAAATCGAGAACCGCAACAACCACGAGGACGCCGGCGACGTATGCGGGGCGCGCGAACCACGACCGGTCGATCCGTTCGGCGAAGCCGCCGACCAGACTGTACACGACGGCAAGCGGCCAGAGATGAAGCGCCAGACTGTCGAAATCGGCATCCTCAATCCACTCTCGCAGGCCGAAATCGCCGAGCGCTGCCAGGGTCAACAAGAAGAGCAGGAACGTGAACACCGTCGCGAGCGCCGCGGTTTTCGTACGGAGCGCGAGCCACGCCGCCCGCAAGCAGGATCGTCACCTGCAGCTGGCGATTTGAAACCGAGCCGTCGTTGAAGATCTGATTCGGCACGTCTTTCGCGACGACCCACACACCGGTTTCGTGAAACCAGATCAGCAGAAACAGCGGCAGTAGGCCGACACCCGCCAGGAAGAACGCGACCGCGACTGCCTTGTGCTCGCGCCCGTACAGGTAGCGGCCGGCGACATTCAGGCCCAGAAAAGGCGCGGCGAGCACGAGGAAGGGGCGCGCAACGCCCTTCACCGCGTCGTAGAACCTGTGCGCGCCGAAGTAGAAGAGGCTTCCGCACACGAGCAGAAACGCTCCAAGGTAGAGCGCGATTTGCGAATACGACAGCGTGCGGCTCTCGACAATCCAGTCGTCCTCGCGCGCGTCGAGCTGGCGGTATGCCGCGCGCAGCCGTTCGGCCTCGTGCGGATAGATCAGCTTCAGGCGCAGCCACTCCTCGATTTGATCGATGTGCGGCCGCAATCGCGTTCCGAGCGTCGACGCGTATATCGTCGGCCGTCCGAGCACCGGGCGGCCATCCAGATAGCGCTGAAGGTCGAGCGCCATCTCGGCGGCCGATTGATACCGATCAGCAGGCAGGCGTTCCATGGCCTTCAGCGCGACCGCCTGCAGCGGCTCGGGAACACGCGGGTCGATCTCAACCGGCAGTCGCGGCTCACGTCGTCGGATCGCATCGTGGAGCTCAGCTGTCTGGCTGCCGACGTACGGCATCGTGCCCGCCAGGAGCTCGTAGAGGATCACGCCGAGTGCGTAAACATCGGTTCGTGCGTCGATCGGCTGTGTCGGGTCGAGCTGCTCTGGAGCGAGGTACTGCGGTGTGCCCATCAGGTGACCGGTGGACGGATCGCTCGCGCTCAACCCGAAGTCGAGGATCTTCGGCGACAGCGCCTCGTCCAGCATGATGTTCGACGGCTTCAAGTCGCGGTGCTGGAGGCCCAGATCGTGCGCGTGCTGCAGCGCCTCGCAGACCTCGATGAGCACGCGGGCGCGCTGCCGGAACTCGAGCGACGGCCCGACGCGACCGAGCTCGAAGCCGTCGACGAACTCCATGATGATGACCGGCGGATCCGAATCGGCCCGGAACTCGAAGATCTGGACGATACGGCGATCTTTGAAGAGGGCGAGCGAGCGGGCTTCGCGAAGGAAATTGGCGAGCGGCAGGTTCGCGCGGCGATCAGCGCGCACGACCTTCGCGGCAACGATGCGTTCGAGCTTGACGTCCTGCAGCTTGAAGACCTGCCCCATGCCGCCCGCGCCGACGCGCTCGATGGTGCGAAATCCGTCGAAGGCCGGTAACGCTGGCTCCAGGGCCCACGCGGGCTGCGACATGAGCCCGACATCGAGGGTCGTCGTCAGGTTGTCGTACAGGTCGATCAGCCGTCGGAGCGGCTCGGCGAGGTGCGGGCGATCGGACACGAGCGAGTCGAGCGACAGGCGCGTGCCGTGCAGGACCTGGTGCTCGACGAACCGCGCGAAACGCTGTTCGAGATCGGAATCGACCGTCATGTGCGCGTCGCGAGCTGCAACGTCAACGCGGTCATCGCTCGCGCGAACGCCATGCGACAGGCATCCTCGGTCTTGCCGAGCCGGGCCGCGATTTCCGGGAACGTCAGCTCCTCGAACTGACGCAGCAGGATGATTTCGCGGTGGCCGTCCGCGAGCGCTTCGAGGGCCTGCTCGACGCGGCGGGCCTGTTCGTTGAGGATGGCCTGCGTCAACGCCGAGCGCACGGGGCCTGGCAGCGCCTCGGCTTCCTCGAGCGGTGCGCGGCGCGCGGCGTCACGACGGCCGCGGCCCTGATAGTCGGCGCGATCGCGGATCTCGTTTTCGGCGATGCGCGCCAGCCACGCCATCAGCGATCGCGTTTCCGATCCGTGAAACTGTTCGAACCGTTCGAAGGACTTCAGCAGCACCGCCTGCAGGATGTCGCGCGATTCAAGTTCTGTTCGCAGGGAGCGCCCCATGCGGAGGCGAATCAGCGGCAGGAGCTTGCCGGCACAACGTCCGTACAACGCGTCCAGCGCGCCGGCGGAACCGGCCCGCGCCTGTTCGACGAGCGCCGACGTGTCCGTCCGCTTCATGGCCGGGCCACCTTATCACAGCGCGCTTTACGATCGCTCTTTCCAGACCTGCTCGATATTGACGATCACTTCAACCGCTTTCTCCGTGTCCTGGACCGAGCTCTAGCTGTCGCGAGCAGCTGTCGTTACTGACGCTCAAACCCAGAGTGCGATTCTCTTCCATGCCAGTTTGACGTCTTCAACTCGATGACGTGGCTGTCCGGATCTCGGAAGTAGATCTACGGCCCCCTTCAGGCCAGGTCACGAGACTCTCGATATCCACTCCGGATCGTCGAAGGCGATCCTGCCAGATTTCGAAGTGTGAAGCCGGATAAAGAAGGCGACGTGCAGGAACCCATCACCGTCAGTCGGCGGAATCGTCCCGTAGGGATGAACCGTTGCCTGTACGGACCCCCCCTTTCCTGAACAGCAACAGCACCTGGTTAGCGGCCCACGCGATGTGATCGCGACTCGTCGCACCAGAAACTGTCCTGTGCGGAGTACAGTTTCTTAGGAGCTGTGATACTGAGCGCACACATTCGGCTGATTGGCTCTGATGCGAGTGTGAAGCCGAGAACACGCTGGTAAAACGCGACAGATCGATCAAGGTCTGCAACGTACAAGGCGGTCTCCAGCACAGAGCCGATTCTCGGTGTCGCGTTCGTCGGTGATGTCGATTGGCAGCGGGGTGTTCACGCGGAGCGGCGCAGCTGCTCCCGTAGTGTTTCCCACGAGACGACCTGACCGCGGTCTGCCTGAGCGATCGCCTCAAGAAGCGCGCGCTCCTCTACGAGAGAGACCTCGAACGTCTCGTCATCCTCTCTCGCGACGACGGTGACGACCGACCCTTCGGCCAAGGGTTCACCTTCGAGGACGACCTTACCGCCTACAACTCTTCCAGTTGCGACTCTCATGGTTGAATCCTACACCTACGCGAGTGTGCTCCCCCGGGTGCCGTCCATTTCAACCCGGCGTCATGCCCCCAGCAACCGCAGTAAAACAACAGCGCTTTTCCCGTTCATTCCTGGCGCTCTCGTCAGTTTCTTCTTGTTGTTCGCAATCGCTCTTGTCCGCCGAACCGGCTCGCGCTGAGCCGCGGCGCTATGTGGTCACAGACGCCGTCGGCTCCAGCGCGTTAGGCCGCGAGTCATCACCCAAGAAAGTTTGGGCCACGGCCGGCAAGCGCTGATGCCGACGGTTGCTGACATTGGCGCGCACGCCAATCCCGCCTAGAAGCAGGCCGGCCACGGCCTGCAGAAAGCCACCGACTGCTTTCGGCGTGGTCCAGTCCGGAAGCCCGAAAGCAGTGTAGGCGGCAAACGCGCCAAGGATGGCGACGAGGGCTGGCGCCACGACCAGAAAGCCGAATTCAAGGCGATTCAAGGGACGAGCAAACATCTCGACCCGTCGCGGCACAGCGCCTATGACGGGCGCGACAAACCGAGCGGATCGATCTTTCGGTTGAAGGTTCTCGTACAGGATTTCGAACAGCCCAAAGTCGCCAGGGTTGAGGTACACGAAACTGATCTGTACCGCCGTGCCGGACTGCTTGATCGCAAATCGAGAATGGTCGGACGACGCTGGTGCCGCCACTGAAAGGATGCGTGTTGGTGGATCGAATGTGACTCTCGGCAGGTCGTTCTCAGGCAGGTCCGACGAACGAATCGCCTCCGTTCCAGAATTCCAGCATACGACGCGAAGGCGGGACAGGTTCTCGACTGGCTCACCCCGGAAGGAAATCTCAACTTCAGGATGCGCCCTTGTTTGAAGCTGAGTCGTCGAATACACAATAGCAAGCTGTTTGAACCGCTTGGCTCGAAAATAGAACAAGATGCTGAGTGCCCCAAAGACGAGGGTCATTACGACGCCAACCACTGCCAGTACGTCTGAGTTGATCATGTCATTACGTCAAGTGCGACGGCCTAACGTCAACAACTGAGCCGCGGCGCTCCACGAGCGTCGCGCCGGGATCTTCCCTCGGTTCGGTAGACACGTGAAGTACTACGCGGCTGTGCGCTCATAGTCAACGGGCGATTGATAGTCCAGCGCGGAATGCAGGCGCTGGCGATTGTCGTACCGCATGTAGCGACGCAGCAGTGGGCGGAGCTCAGGGACGGTCTGAAACGACCGGCCGTGGATGACCTCAGCCTTGAGCGAATGGAAGAACGACTCCATGTGCGCGTTCTCACCCGGCGCACCGCCGCCGGTCATGCTTTGCCGCACACCGTGCGCCGCCAGGCACGCCCGAAACAGCGTGCCCAGAAACTCGCTGCCACGATCGCTGTGAAAGATCAATCCGGCCGGGGGCCGGCGGCGGCGGAGCGCCGCATCGACGACGGCCCGGGTCAGCCGGGAGTCCCGGATCGCGCCGAGCCGCCACGCCAGGACGCGTCGCGAGCATTGATCCAAGACGACCGCGAGGTACCACCACCGCCCGCCGACCGCGAGATACGTCAGATCCCCGACCCAGAGGTGATTGGGTCGCATGGCCTGCGTCCGTTTCACGAGGTTCGGATGCTGGCCGAACCACCGATGCGTCCCCGCCTTCCCCCGATAGACGCGCGCGACCCGCGCGCGCCACCCCTGCGTGCGCATCAGCCGTTCGACCCGTCGTCGGCTCAGCCGAAGGCCCCGCGCGATCAACGCCCGATGGATCCGCGGACTCCCATACGTCCCGCCACTGCGCTCGAAGATCGCACGGATCTCTTCGAGTAAGCCCCGGTTCTGCCTCGCCCGCGCACTCGCCGGCCGTTCGCGCCACGCGTAGAACCCTGCGCGCGTCACGGAAAAGACCCGGCAGAGGCGCGTCACGCCGAACGCCTGGCGTTCTTGGTCGATGAACGCGAAGACGTCGGTTTTCGTGCGGAGGTGAACCGGATGAGTGTTTTTAAGAGGGCATGCTCCTCTTGGAGCAGCGCGTGCGCCCGCTGCAGCGCTTGGAACCGCTTCATCGTGCGCGCCGGCGGCGTCTTGAGTGCCTTCGGCATCGAGACCCGGCCGCGCAAGACCCCGTCGCGCGCTTCCTTCCGCCAGCGTGACAGCATGAACGGATGAATCTCAAGGGCGTCGGCCACCGCCTGGACCGCCACGCCCTTGAGCTGACTCAACTTCACGGCCTTGAGTTTGAACTCGAGGCTGTACCGACGGACTTTCACCGGACCGATGCGACGCGGCATGGACACCTCCTTGCGTTAGGTGGAAGTGTCTACTTTATCGAGGGAAGATCTGCCGTCGGGTGCAGCCGGTGTTAGACGTCAGTGAAAGCCAAATGACCGCAGTTTCATGGCGACTTCGGGCTGCGCAATGGGTTAAAGAAAATGTGGTTCGGCTGGCAAGTGTTGCCCATGACGACGTCGAGATCACCGTCGCCGTCCAGATCACCCACAGCAACCGGTCGCGTGTTATCAGTACCGGTGCTGAGCGAACTCCCTGCCAGAAATCGACCGGCTCCGTCGTTCAAGTAGAGACGACTCGGCTCGTCCCGATCTGTACGCCCGAACTGTTCATCCCGACGGTCACCATCGAGATCGCTCCTCCAGAAGCCGATGTTCACGTTCCCCACGACGGCATCGAGATCACCGTCGAGATCCATATCTCCGAGAGCAACCGTCCATGTCTGCTCTCGACCACTCCCAAACGTCGCCCCTTTCTTGAAGTGCCCGCGGCCGTCGTTCAGGTAAACGATGTGAGGTTGCTCCCAGTGCGCTGCCACAATGTCAGGATCGCCATCGCCATCGACGTCTCCAACGGCAACGAATGTCACATCTTCGGGACCTGCGCCTAGGCTTCGGGTCTCGGCGAAGCCAGCGCGTCCGTCGTTAATGAACACGACACTCAGCGTCTCATAGCGGCCAGGAACGACGATGTCTATGTCTCTATCGCCGTCGACATCTGCCAGTGCGACGCCTGTAGCACGCCCACCGCCAGCCTCACGTAATCCAAGTGCTCGTTCACTCCAACGACGGCCACGCTCTTCGTTGAGATAGATGTGATCCTGGCCAAGTCCGACCAAGACTGCGTCAAGATCGCCGTCCATGTCCAAGTCGCCCAAAGCCACCGCGCGTCTGGGTTGGGGCGCACGGTAGTTGCCCAGATAAGCCAGTGCGGAAAAGTTGCCCTTCCCATCGTTCCGATAGATCGCGGTGAGAGCGCCGGCATCGTTCGTCACGACAACGTCCAAATCGCGGTCACCGTCAAGGTCGCCCAGCGCAACTCCGTATGAAGGGTCCGGACTGTCGCCAAGTGCCCGCCTCCCGTACAGCATGCCGTAACCGTCGTTGGAAAGGACCCAGTCTGTCTGAGCCAGATGCATTCCATTGCCAAAAACGACATCCAGGTCACCATCGCCGTCTAGATCGCCAAGGGCGATCGATGCTGTGTTGTCGAGACCGTCACACGGCGTCGACCACCGGGAGAACGTCTGTGATTCCAGCGTATGCGGAACCGCACCAAGGGCGACCGTCAGCAAGAGCCCAGCGCGACATGCACGCGATCTCATGTGTCCTCCGTTGGCGGACGAGAGCGGAATGACGTCAACGTTGCGAATGAGCCGCGCGCCGGCGCTCTTCAGCGGCGCGTCGGCTCCATTCGCGTGTTGGCCTGCGGTCCGTTCGGTGTCGGTTCCGTCCACGCCTGAGCCCGCGCGGCGAGCTCGGCGCACGCGGCGGGCCACTCGTGGAGCGTCGCCGGATCGAAGTCGGCGCCGTTCGGCCACGTCAGGGTACCCACTTCTTGATCGAGAACCACGGCGTTGAACACCTCCAGGTCCCGCAGCGGGCCGAAGAGTGCGCCGTGCAGCACCGGCCGGAAGTCGATCTCTTGCGTGGTGCCGTCCGTGAAGGTCACCGACAGTGTGTACGGACCGACGATGTCGAACCGCGCGACACGATGAATGGGATGGGGCATGGACTACCTGAGTGGTTCGATCTTGACCGGCGGCTGGCC
>Ga0156018_1090_pt4 | contig 13098 bp, 12 predicted proteins | sample RifCSPlowO2_02_FD_107672 | JGI IMG/M metagenome (GOLD analysis project Ga0156018, IMG submission 107672) | Acidobacteria bacterium RIFCSPLOWO2_02_FULL_65_29 | reverse complement strand
CTCCGGGCTGCTGAAGCTCGCCGCACCGCGGGCTTCTTTCGCGATGCCGTAGACGATGGACAGCCCGAGGCCCGTGCCTTTGGACGGACCCTTCGTCGTAAAGAACGGCTCGAAGACCAGGCGCCGCAGGCTCGGGTCGATGCCCGGGCCGGTGTCGTGCACCGCGATTCGGGCGTAGCGGCCGGGCGGCAGCCCCGCACTGCCGCGGCCGTCGATCTCCACCGTGTCGGCGTAGACATCGATGGCGCCGTCGGCGGGCGTCGCGTCGCGGGCGTTGAGGACGAGATTCATCACGATCTGCTCGAGCTGTCCGGGCTCCAGCTCTACCTTCGGAGCGTTGCCAGGCGTGTGCAGCCGGAGCGTAATCTTGCCGGCGATGCGCTGCAGCATCGTGTCGAAGCCTCTCAGTACCTCGTGCACGTCGAGCACCTGCGGCTCGACGGCCTGGCGGCGGCTGAACGCGAGCAGTCGCCTGGTGAGCGCCGCGCCGCGCTCGGCGGCTTTGAAGATCTCGGCCGCGTCCGCGTACGAGGGGTCGTTGGGGTCGAGCCGGATGAGCATCAAGTCGGCGCAGCCGAGAATCGCGGCGAGCACGTTGTTGAAGTCGTGCGCGATGCCGCGCGCGAGCCGGCCGACGGCCTCCATCTTCTGCGACTGGCGCAGTTGCTCCTCGAGCTCGCGTTTCTCGGTGATGTCCTCGGCGATGCCCTCGACGGTCGTGCCGCTCTCGCCCTCGAGCTCGACGAAGTCCACGGCACGGGCTGTGACGCGCACCGTGATCGGCGTCCCGTCCTTCTTGCGCCAGACGACGTCACGCGACAGCGTCTGGCTGCCGCTCTGGCGGCATTCGGCGAGGAGCGCCTCGCGTTCGTCTGGCGTCACACACAAGCTCGCCATGTTCACGGCCTTGACCGCGTCCACCGATTCGTAGCCCAGCATGTGCGCGAACGCCGGGTTGGCGTCGAGAATCCGCCCGTCCATGGCCGCCCGGTACAGTCCGTACGCCGCGCCCTGAATGAGCGAGCGGTAGCGGGCCTCGGAGCGGCGCAACCGATCCTCGGCGTCCTTCTGCTTCGAGATGTCTCGGCAAATAGCCTGCACACCGACGATCTCACCCCGATCGAACACCAGCTGCACGTGCTGGCCCACCCAGATGGTCTGCTCGTCTTTCGTGATCGCCGGAAACTCGAAGTAGCTGTTGGGCGTCTTCGCCTCGAGCTGGCGCCGGTAGAACTCGCCAGCCGCCGCCTGATAGTCGGGCCGAATCAGCGTGATGAAGTGGCGGCCGACGATCTCGCTCTCCGGGTACTTCATCACCCGCGACGCTGTCGGGTTGACGTACGTGAAGCGGCCCGCAGGGTCGCAATAGTAGATGATGTCGGGCGCCGTCTCGAAAAGGTGTCGAAGGCGCTCATCGCTCGTCCGCAGCGCTTCGGCGGCGCGCATGCGCTCCGACACGTCCCGGTAGTTGACGACGATCCCGCCGACCGCGGGCTCGGACAGTCGGTTGACCGCGACCGCCTCGATATGGCGCCACGTACCGTCCTTGTGGTGCACCCGGAATTGCTGCGTGAAGGGCGCACCCGGCTCGGCCGCTGCGCGCGCCAGGGCCTCGCGGACTTTCGGCACGTCGTCGTCGTGCACGAGATCGAAGGCGCTCTGATTCATCCGCTCGTTCGCGGTATAGCCGAGCACGCGCTCCGACGACCGGCTCGCAAAGCGGATGATCCCCCGCTCGTCGAGCAGCACGATGGCGTCGGAACTGTACTCGACGAGCGCCTCGAAGAGGTCGGAGGCAACGCCGGTCTGGCGCGGCATTCGAGTCATTGTAGTGGTGAAAACGAGAATTACGAATTACGATCAGGCAGAGTGTCCTCCGCCACCGCATTTGCGCCCGCAACGGTGTCGAACGTCGCGTGCGGCTTCGACGTGCTCGGCTTCGCGCTCGAGGCGCCTGGCGACCGTGTGACCGCGCGCCTGATTCCTTCGGGCGTGACCATCGAACGGATCGACGGCGATTCGGGACGCCTGCCGCTCGATTCAGCCCGGAACACGGCCGGCGTCGCCGCGCTCGCGCTCCTGACGACGCTCGGCGAGCGGCGCGGCGTCGCGCTCACCATCACGAAAGGCCTTCCGCTCTCGAGCGGCCTCGGCGGCAGCGCGGCCAGCGCCGCAGCGGCCGTCGTGGCTGTCGACGCCGTGCTCGCGGCGAAGGCCTCGCTCGACACCCTCATGGCCTGCGCGCTCGAGGGCGAACGGATCGGGGCCGGCTCGGCGCATGCCGACAACATCGCACCGTGTCTGTGTGGTGGCTTCGTGCTCGTTCGCCGGCCGAACCCGCCAGACGTGATTCGACTTCCCGTTCCCGCCGGTCTCGTCGCCGTCGTCGTCCATCCCGATCTCGAAATCGAGACCGCGCAGGCGCGCGCCCTGCTGGGCACGACGGTGCTGCTCGTCGACGCCGTGCGGCAGTGGGCGAACATGGGCGCGTTGGTCGACGGTCTCCATCGCGGTGACTTCGCGCAGATCAGCCGGTCGCTCGAAGACACGATTGCCGAGCCGCGGCGGGCCTCGCTCGTACCGGGTCTGGCGATGATCAAGCGGGCCGCGGCCGACGCCGGCGCGCTCGGCTGCAGTTTATCGGGCTCGGGTCCGTCGCTCTTCGCGCTCTGCCAGGGACCGGAGGTGGCCGCGCGTGTGGCCGCCGCGATGACCGCGGCCGTGAAGACGCACACCGGCGGCGCGCCCCAGACCTACGTATCGGCCATTTCGCCGAGGGGCGCGCACATCGTGTCCCAATGAGGTTCGTGACGACACGGCACCCCGCCGGATCCGGGGTGTCCTTCTTTGAGGCGCTCGTACAGGGGCTGGCGCCAGACGGGGGACTCTACGTCCCGGACACCATCGAGCCGCTCGCCGCTCACGATCTGCGACGGCTGCCGACCCGGACGCTCACCGAGGTCGCGTATCGGGCGCTTCGTCCCTACACGCGCGACGAGCTCGACGCCACGATCTTCGAGGCGATCGTCGTCGAGGCGCTGAACTTCCCGATTCCGCTCGTCCAGGTCGAGCCTGGCATCTTCGCGCTGGAGCTCTTTCACGGTCCGACGCTCGCGTTCAAGGACGTCGGCGCGCGCACGATGGCCCGGCTGATGGCCTCGCTCGACACGGGGGACCAGGCGCTCACCGTGCTCGCGGCGACCTCCGGCGACACCGGGAGCGCCGTGGCTCACGCGTTTCACGGTGTGCCGCATACGCGAGTCGTCGTCCTCTACCCGGAAGGGCGCGTCAGCCCAACGCAGGAAGCGCAGCTCACGATGTTCAATTCCGAGGAGGGCCACGTGCGCGCCTACGCCGTGGCCGGGAGCTTCGACGATTGCCAGAAGCTGACGAAGGAAGCGTTCGGAAACGCGGAGCTTCGCAGCCGTGTGCGACTCACGTCGGCCAACTCCGTGAACATCGGCCGCCTGCTCCCTCAGATGGTGTATTACTTCCACGCTATTGCGCGCCTGCGCGACCTCGAGCTCGACGCTGAACGGCGGGAGGTCATCGTGTGTACGCCGAGCGGGAACTTTGGGAATCTCACGGCGGGGTTGATGGCGAAGCGTGCGGGCCTGCCGATCGCACGGTTCGTGGCCGCCACCAACGCGAACGACGTCGTGCCGGCGTACCTGACGACGGGGCGCTTCGAGCCACGATCGTCAGTCCGCACGATTGCCAACGCGATGGACGTGGGCAATCCGAGCAACTTCGAGCGCATGCTGTGGCTCTACCACAACGATCTGGGCGCCATGCGACGCGATGTCGCCGGCAGTATGCATGGCGACGATGAAGTGCGCGAAACGATCAAGCGCGTCTTCGAAACGCGCGGGTATCTACTCGACCCGCACAGCGCGATTGCGTACCTTGGGCTGAAGGCCCACATGGGGCCGCCGGGCCCCTTGGGGATCTTTCTTGCCACGGCGCATCCCGCCAAGTTCGGTGAAGTTGTCGAGCCCATCATCGGCCGGCCCATCGTGACGCCGGCGCCGCTCGCCGACGCGCTGGCGCGGCCGCGCCACATCCTGCGCGTAGAGGCGTCGCTCGATGCCGTTCGGGTCGCGCTCGGTGCCTGACGGTCCGTGGTGCGTCATTCCTTGACGGGCCCTCCCGACCCCGGCGCACCCGATCGGCTGACCTTCATCTACCGGGCCGACGTCGTCGAGCACTTGTGGCGCCATGGCGTCCATCCGACGCCGAGCACGCCGCCCGAGCGGGTGCGGGAGTTCGTGCGCGAGCTGTACAAATACGAGATCCGTCAGCTGCGTGGGCGAATGCTCCGCAACGAGTTTCCGCGCGCGCAGTACGCGACACGCGTCGAGGATCTGCGACGACGCTACGCCGTGCTGTCGCTCGTTCCGCGACAGTTTCTTGCGTAGCCACGAAACCACGAAACCACGAAACCACGAAATAGAAGAAGAGGCCTCGCCCGGAAGGCACTCGAGTCGACGTACGGGCAGCCCACGTTGACTCGTACAATGGCGTCCAGCGTGAGCAACCCCCAGCCCCCAACGGCCAGCCAGGCGGCCATCCAGGTGTACGACGAGCTGCGGCGTCTGGCAGGAGCCTTCATGCGGCGCGAGCGGCCGGGCCAGACACTGCAGGCGACGGCACTGGTCCACGAGGCCTACCTGCGCCTGGCCGGCGCGGGGACGCCGTGGACGGATCGCCAACATTTCATCGGGATCGCGGCGCGCTCGATGCGGCAGATTCTCGTGGATCGGGCCCGCGCGCGCGGCGCGCAGAAGCGATGGGCGGGGATGGACCGTGTGTCGATCACCGAGGCGCTCGTCGTGGCCGCGAGCGAAGACGCCATGCTGCCGGCGCTCGACGACGCGCTGATTCGCCTCGAGGCGCTCGACCCGGAGCAGGCGCGGATCGTCGAGCTCCGCTACTTCGTCGGCCTCAGCATCGAGGAAACGGCCGAGGCGCTCGGCATTTCGCCCGCGACGGTGAAACGGCGGTGGGCGCTGGCGCGAGCGTGGTTGTTCAGGGAGCTCGGCGGCGAGGGGTCGTGACGTCTGGTGGCCATGACAACGACACCACGGACGATGCTGACCGCTGAGCAATTCCGGCGCGTTCGCGACCTGTTCGAACAGGCGCTCGACGCACAGCCCACCGACCTGAGCGCCTGGCTCGGCGAGCGGGCGCCGGACGATCCGCAGGTCCTCCGCGAGGCGGCGGCGCTGCTGAACGCGAACTCGCGCGCCGGGTCGTTTCTGTCTGATGCCGTGGCCGGGCGCGTGCCCGATCTTCTTGCGGAGGACGGGGCGCTCGTGCCGGGCGCCAAGGTCGGTGCCTATACGATCGAGCGCGAGATCGGGCGGGGCGGCATGGGCCACGTCTATCGCGCGAGAGATGAGCGGCTGGGCCGCACCGTCGCGCTGAAGGCCCTGGCGCCTCGGCTCGTGCGCGACGAGTCGCAGCGCGAACGGTTGCGCCGCGAAGCACGGGCCGCCGCGGCGCTCACGCATCCTGGCATCTGCACGATATTCGCGCTCGAAGAGGTCAATGGCGATCTCTTCATCGTGTCGGAGTACGTCGAAGGACGGACGCTGCGCGAGGAGATCGCGGCCAGTCGGCCGTCGGCGAGCCACGTGCACGAGACGGCTCGCGAGCTGGCAGCCGCGCTCGCGAGTGCGCACGCCAAGGGCATCACGCACCGGGATCTCAAGCCCGAGAACGTCATGCGGACCGCGGACGGCCGGCTGAAGGTGCTCGACTTCGGGCTGGCGCGCTTCGACCGTGCCGATCAGGAGCCGATGGCCTACGTGACCCAGCCCGGGACGCTCATCGGCACGCCAGAGTACATGGCGCCGGAACAACTCAATGGGAAGGTCGCCGACCCGCGGACAGACGTCTTCGCGTACGGCGTGTTGATCTACGAGTACGCGTGCGGCGAGCATCCCTTCGCGGCGTCGACGCCGATGGGCGTGGCTGCGCGGGTCATCGAGGGTGACGTCGTCTCGATCCGCGAGCGCTGCCCGGCGTTGTCGCCATCGCTCGTCGCGGTGGTCGATCGCTCGCTCGAGAAATCGCCGGCCGACAGATTCGACTCGGCTGCGGACATCGTGGCCGCCCTCGCGCGCGAGGATCCGCCACTTCCGCCGCGTGGTGCGGTGGCCACCTGGTGGCGGCGGCACCAGTGTGCCCTCATCGCGCTCTATCTCGGCGCGTCGATTCTAGGCTGGCAGATCAAGGAGTGGCAGCACGCCCTCGCCGGCCCGATCTTTCTCCTGCTTGGCGTGGCGGCCACCGTCGCCGGTATCTTCCGCGGATTTCTGCTGTTCACCGAGCAGATGAATCCTGCAGGTTTCGAGAAGGAGCGCCGTCGGGCCCGTCCCGTGACACTCGGCGCCGACCTTCTCATCGCGTTGGCGCTGGCCGCCGATGGCGCGCTCCTCTACCAGTCACGGCCGCTGGCCGCCGTCCTCACCATTGCCCTTGGTGTGGGCATCGCGCTCGTCGGCCTGGTCGTCGAGCCTGCCACAACGACGGCGGCATTTCAGGCGCGAAGGAACGGAGGACGCGGAGGAAACGGTACATGATCGCCATCGAGATCAGTGCCCCAGGGGGACCCGAGGTGCTCGTACCCGTTGAGCGTCCGCGGCCCGTCGTTGGCCCGAACGAAATCTTGATCAGAGTGGCTGCCGCTGGCGTGAACCGTCCTGACGTCTCGCAGCGGCAGGGCCGATACCCGCCGCCTCCGGGCGCTTCAGACATTCCCGGGCTCGAGGTGGCCGGCACGGTCGAGGCCCTCGGCGCCGGGGTGACGTCGTGGCGGACGGGAGACCAGGTGTGCGCCCTGGTCTCCGGCGGAGGGTACGCGGAGTACTGCGCGGCGCCCGTGCCGCAATGCCTGCCCATACCGCGCGGCGTGGATCTCGTCCATGCGGCGGCCGTGCCCGAGACGGCCTTCACGGTCTGGACCAACGTGTTCGAGCGGGGCAGGCTGCAGCGCGGCGAGGCGATTCTGATTCACGGCGGGTCGAGCGGCATTGGCACCACCGCCATCCAGCTGGCGCGGGCCTTCGGCGCGCGCGTGTTTGCCACGGCCGGCTCGACCGCGAAGTGTGCGGCTTGCGAGGCGCTCGGCGCCGAGCGGGCGATCAACTACCGCGACGCCGATTTTTCGGTCGCCGCGCGTGAGCTCACCGGCGGGCGAGGCGTCGACGTCATTCTGGACATCGTTGGCGGCGAGTACCTGCAGCGCAACATCGATGCGCTCGCGATGGACGGCCGGCTCGTGCACATCGGGCAGCTTGGCGGCGCGAAAGCCCAGATCAATCTCGGTCCGATCCTGCGCAACCGCCTGACGATCACCGGCTCGACGCTTCGCCCGCGGTCGGTGGCCGAGAAAGGCGCCATCGCCACGGCCGTGCGGCAGCACGTGTGGCCGCTGCTCGAATCGGGGGCCGTCGAGGTGATCGTGCACGCGACGTTCCCGCTGCGCGACGCGGCCCAAGCGCACCGCGTGATGGAGTCGAGCGCGCACATCGGCAAGCTCGTGCTCGTCACCGCCGCTCAACGAAGTTAAACGCAGAGCCCGCAGAGCCCGCAGAGTATTATTGGCTCTCTGCGCTCTCTGCGGGCTCTGCCCTTCGACCCCTTCGACTGGCTCAGGGTCGTCCCGAGCTCAGTCGAGGGACGACAAGCTCAGGGCATCCCGAGCCCGTCGAGGGATGCGTTGATCGTCGGGATTCCATGGAATACGTACGACTTGGGAAAACGGGCCTCAAGGTGTCGCGCATCTGCCTGGGCACGATGACCTACGGCAGCTCGAAATGGCGCCCGTGGGTGCTCGACGAAGCAGCCAGCCGACCGTTCATCAAGCACGCACTCGAGCTCGGCATCACGTTCTTCGACACGGCCGACATGTACTCGGTCGGCGTCAGCGAAGAAGTGGTCGGCCGGGCGCTCGAGGATTTTTCCAGGCGCGACCAGGTGGTCATCGCGACAAAAGGGTTCTGGCCGGTTGGGCCGGGTCCGAACGACCGCGGGTTGTCGCGCAAGCACCTGTTCGACGCCATCGACGGATCGCTCCGCCGCCTCGGCATGGACTATGTGGATCTCTACCAGATTCACCGGTTCGACCCAGACACCCCAATCGAAGAAACGCTCGAAGCGCTCCACGACATCGTCAAGGCGGGGAAGGCCCGTTACATCGGTGCGTCGAGCATGGCGTCGTGGCAGTTCGCCAAGATGCTCTATGTGGCGGAGCGCCACGGCTGGACGCGCTTCGTCTCGATGCAGAACCATTACAACCTGGTCTACCGCGAGGAAGAGCGCGAGATGCTTCCGCTCTGCCTCGAAGAAGGAGTGGGGGTGATTCCCTGGAGCCCGCTGGCGCGCGGGTTTCTCGCCGGCAACCGGCGCAAGGAGGCCTTCGGCGACACGTCGCGCGCCAGGACCGACGACTTCGCGCACGATCTCTACTACACCGATGCGGATTTCGCGGTCGCCGATCGCGTCGTCGGGCTCGCGAAGCGCCACGGCGTGATGCCCACGCAGATCGCGCTGGCGTGGATGCTGGCGAACCCGGCCATCACCGCGCCCATCGTGGGGGCGTCCGCGCTGCCACATCTCGACGATGCCGTGAAGGCGCTGGAGATGAAGTTGTCGGCTGAAGACGTCGCCTTCGTCGAGGAGCCCTACACGCCGCACTCCGTGCTCGGATTCGATCCGACCTCGTCCCGATAGCCGCTTGTGGCGCGTCCTTTTCTTCTTCGCGATTCCGCGGTCGCGCTCCAGCACCGCAATTTCAGGCTCGTCTGGATCGGGCTGCTGCTGTCGTTCACAGGATCGTTCATGCAGAACGCGGCGATCCTGTGGCACGTGTCGCTGCTCGTCGAACCGGACCGCAAGGGGCTGGCGCTCGGACTGGTCGGCCTGGTGCGCGTCGTGCCCATCGTCGTCTTTTCGCTCGTGAGTGGTGTCGTGGCCGACGCCTTCGACCGCCGCCGCCTGATGATGCTGACCAACGTCGCGTCGGCGGGCGTTGCCATCGCGCTGGCCGTGCTGACGCTGCGAGGTCTGACCGCGGTATGGCCGCTCTACGCGCTCGCGGCCCTCGGCTCGGCCGTCGGCGCGTTCGATTTGCCAGCCCGACAGGCGCTCGTGCCGACGCTCGTTCCGCGTCAGCATCTGCCGAACGCGATCGCGCTCGGCTCGATCATGCTGCAACTGGCGTCGGTCGTTGGGCCCTCGCTCGGCGGGCTCCTCATTGCCACCGACGGCGTCGCGTCGGCTTACATCGTCAACGCGATGTCGTTTGGCTTCGTGATCGTCGCGCTGCTGATGATGCGCGACGTTCCCGCGCGCGCCGGCGGCGCCGAGCCGGCCGGGGCGTCTGATGGCGTGTCCTTGCGCGCGGCGCTCGAAGGCCTGCGATTCGTCTTTCGGTCGCCGCTCATCCGATCGACGATGATTCTGGACTTCCTGGTGACGTTCTTTGCGTCGGCCACAGCCCTTCTGCCGATCTACGCCCAGGACATTCTGCGCGTCGGCCCCCGGGGCTATGGGTGGCTGTTCGCGGCTCCCGCCTTTGGCGCGCTGCTGACGAGCGCCGCCATGGTGCCGTTCACCGAGCGCATCGAGCGCCGCGGCCTCACGCTCCTGTGGGCAGTCGTCGGGCACGGCGTCGCGACCGTCGTGTTCGGTCTCTCGACCGGCTTCTGGCTCGCGTTTGGGGCGCTGGCGCTCACCGGCGCGACTGACACCGTCAGCATGGTCATCCGCAACATCGTGCGACAGCTCGAGACGCCAGACCGGCTGCGCGGGCGGATGACGGGCGTCAACATGGTGTTCTTCATCGGCGGTCCGCAGCTCGGCGAGCTCGAGGCCGGACTGGTCGCGAACTGGTTCGGCGCGCCGTTTTCGGTCGTCAGCGGCGGCATCGGCTGCCTATTCGCCACGGCGTGGATCACGGCGACGACGCCGGCGCTCCGGCGCTACCAACGGGAGAGTCCGACCGCACGATCCGCTGGTCGGGACTCGACAATCTGAAAATTCGGTATCATCCTCTGATGCCCGCAGAAGCTCCGGCCGCGCCACCGCTTCGAGAACGCGATCAGATTCCCGATCGGTTCAAATGGAATCTGAAGAGCATTTTCCCAAACTGGGAGGCGTGGCACGAGGCCTACGACCGGCTCGATCGCCACATTGCCGCCTTTGCCGCGCTGCAGGGCACACTGGCGCAGGGCGGCGATCACCTGCTCGCGGCCTTGAAGCTGCGCGACGAGGTCGGGCAGCTCGAATACAAAGTGTGGTACTACGCGTCTCTCTGGTATGACCAGGACCAGCGCGACAACCAGATCAACGCGCGCCGGCAGCAGGTCCAGATTCTCTTCGCCAAGGCCGCTCGAGCCTCGGCGTGGTTCGACCCCGAGCTCTTGAAGGTGCCGCTCGAGGCCGTTCAGCAGTGGATGTCCCTGAGCCGCGATCTGGCGGTGTACCGATTCGCGCTCGAGGATCTGTACCGACAGCAGGAGCACGTGCTCGACGACAAGGGCGAGCGCTTGCTCTCGTTGTCGAGCCGCTTTTCGAGCGCGCCGAACGACGCGTACGCCGCGCTCTCGACCGCGGACGTGAAACACCCGGTCGTGCGCCTGTCGAGCGGCTCGGAAGCCACGCTGACGTACGGGCAGTACCGGGCGATTCTTGCGACGAACCGCAACCAGGCCGATCGCGCCGAGGCGTTTCGCGGGTATCACACGATTTATCAGGCCACGACCAACACCTACGCGTCGCTCTACAACGCCGTCCTGCAACGCGACCTGTTCTATGCGCAGGCCCGCGGCTACGCGTCGACGCTCGACGGTGCGCTCCACGGGAACAATATCCCGACTGCGGTCGTCGAGAACCTGATCGAGACGACCAAGGCCGGCGTCGAGCCCCTCCGACGCTATCACCGGCTCCGCAAGCGATTGCTCGGCCTCGACACGTATCATTCGTACGACACCGTCATTCCGCTCGTGGATGTCGACCGGCGTTACGCCTATGAGGACGTGCTCGAGTGGCTGCCGGCATCAGTGGCCACGCTCGGCCCAGACTACCAGCGGCAGATGCGCGAGGTGCTCGGCGGCGAGTCGATCGACGTCTACGAGAACCCGGGCAAGCGGAGCGGCGCCTATTCAGCGCCGGTCTACGGCGCCCAGCCGTACATGCTCCTCAACTACAACGACACGCTCGATGCCGTATTCACGCTGGCGCACGAGATGGGCCATTCGATGCACACGGTCCTGTCGCACGCGCACCAGCCATTTGTCTACGCGGGTTACACGATCTTTGTCGCCGAAGTGCCGTCGACGTTGAGCGAAGCGCTCTTCCTCGACTTCATGCTCGAGCGCTCGTCCGACGAGCGCGAGCGCGTCGTGCTCCTCCAGCACGCCATCGACAACATCGTCGCGACCTTCTACACGCAGGTGATGTTCGCGGATTACGAGCTGCAGGCGCACAGGCTCGCGGAGGAAGGCAAGCCGGTGACGGCCGAGGTGCTGAGCGAGATCTACTTCGACCTGTTGAAGGCCTATCACGCCGACGCGTTGGACTACGACGAGCAGTTGCGCGTGACGTGGGCGAGGATCCCGCACTTCTACAGCACGCCGTACTACGTCTACCAGTACGCCACGTGTTTCGCCTCGAGCGCCGCGCTGATGAAACAGATCGGGAGCGGGTCTCCATCGGAGCGCCTAGCGGCCGTCGATCGCTATCTCACGCTGCTCAAGTCTGGGGGCAGCGATCACCCCATGACGCTGCTGCAGCGGGCCGGCGTCGACCTGAGCAGACCAGAGACGGTGCGCGCGGTGGTGAACCAGCTCGACCAGCTGGTTGGCGAGCTCGAGAAGGCGCTCTAGGAGGGCGACGGCTTCGCCGGGACGCGCAGCAGCGAATGCTCGGTGGCGATGCACGCGTCCATCACAACCGTGAGGCCGCCGGCCTTGGCGCGATCGGCCGCGTCTTCGCTCGAAATCCCGCTTTGCAGCCACAGCGCTTTCGCGCCGACGGCCACCGCCTCGTCGGCGATCGGCGGCGTGTCCTCGGCGCGCCGGAAGACGTTCACGATGTCGATCGGAATCGGAATGTCCTTGAGCGACGGATAGGCGCGCTCGCCGAGCACGTCGGTTTCCCGCGGGTTGACCGGAATGACGGTGTAGCCGCTTCGCTGCAACCTTTGCATAATGCCGTACGAGGATTTCTCGGGATTGCTCGACGCGCCGACGATGGCGATCGTGCGGGCATCGGTCAGGAGTCGCTTGATCTGATCGTCTGTGGGGTTCGTGTGGGCCATGGGTGGATTGTCAGAGCACGCCGCGGCGTTGGCTCGCGGTGCCAGTTGAAGGCGGCCGACCGGTTCATTCGCTGGCGTGGACAGCGGCGACTTCGGCGGCCGCGCGTCGCCCGCTCTGAATCGCGCCGTTCATATAGCCCTGGCCGTCGAAGCTCGTGTGCTCGCCCGCGAAGAAGAGGCGGCCCGACGGCCGCGCGAGCCACACGCGCAGCGACGGATCGAACGCTGGATCGAAGTGCGCGTAGCCGCCTCGCGCCCATGGGTCGGCGCCCCACGATGTATGGTGGTGGCCCAGCAGATCCGCTCGGCTCGATCCGAGCCAGTCGAGCTCGCGCGCGAGCGCCGACGGCCCATTCCGCTGTAGCGTCGTGTCGGTCGCGTCGCTGGCCGACCCGCCGGCCATGAGCGATAGGATGCCGGCGCGTCCGCGTTGTTCCTCGTTGCCGTCCCACACCGCGCCCCAGGAGAGCGGCGATCCAAACGCCCGAGCACGGCCCTTCAGACGCCAAAACGGCCGCGAGAACTGCAGGAGCGTCTTCGTGGCTCGCCCGTACTTCAGTCTGGCGATCGCATCGTGCTGAGGCGCGGAGAGTGCCGGCGTGATCGGGATCCGCCTCAGCAGCGGAGCCGGCAGCGCAGACACCAGATAATCGCAATCGATTGTCGACACCTGCAGACTGTTCTTCACGCTGGCGCGCACGCCGCGTCCGCGATGCGATATGGCCACCAGCTCGGTATTGAGATGCAGCCGGTGGCCCAGAGGCCTGGCC
>Ga0156018_1227_pt1 | contig 13263 bp, 10 predicted proteins | sample RifCSPlowO2_02_FD_107672 | JGI IMG/M metagenome (GOLD analysis project Ga0156018, IMG submission 107672) | Acidobacteria bacterium RIFCSPLOWO2_02_FULL_65_29 | reverse complement strand
GGAATATTTGAGGGAGGAGCAACGCAGCCAGCCGGGATGCCCCGCCCGGGAATTATGTCGCGAACCACTGGGACGGGACACTAGGGCCTCGGGCCAGGAGAGTGCTTCAACAGGTGAGCTGACGTGGCTCTGACCGCCACGATCTACAACTTCGACATCGACCTGGCCGATGCCGACCGTGGCGTCTACGAATCGCTTGCGTTGCGGGTGGCGCGCCATCCGTCCGAATCCGAGGAGTATTTGTTGACGCGCGTGCTCGCCTACGCGCTCGAGTTCACCGACGGCATCGAGTTCTCACGCGGGCTGTCGAATCCAGAGGAGCCCGCGATTTCGATCCGCGACCCGACGGGCGCGTTGCGCTCGTGGATCGAGATCGGGAACCCCGACGCGGCACGGCTGCACAAGGCGTCGAAGGCGTCGCCGCGCGTGGCGGTGTACATTCACAAGGATCCGGCGCAGTTCCTGATCCGGCTTGCCGGCGAGCGCATCCATCGCGCGGAGGCCGTCGAGGTCTGGGCCGTCGATCGGGCGTTGGTGGCCGCTCTGGCCGCGAAGCTCGAGCGGCGGATGACGTTCAGCCTGTCGGTGACCGATCGCGAACTGTATCTGTCCATCGGATCCGACACCTTGACAGGCGTCTTCGTCCGGCATGCGATCGCGTAAATGACTCGATTCCTCACCCTGGCCGCCCTCGTCATCGCCGGGTACTGGACGCTTCTCTTCATCGTCCAGCGTTCGCTGGCGTTCCCAGCCCCGTCCCTCGCGGATGCGCCCCCGCGGCCGGCGGATGCCCGCCCCGTCTGGATCGAGTCGCCGGAGGGACGGACCGAGGCCTGGCTTCTTCCGCCGCTCTTGCCACCGGCGGGTCCCGCGCCGCTCTTGCTGTTCGCGCACGGCAATGCGGAGTTGATCGACTATTGGCCGTCCGAGTTCACCGAACCGCGGACGTGGGGCCTCGCGGTTCTCCTGGTCGAGTACCCAGGCTATGGCCGATCAGGGGGCGCCCCCTCCAGACGAACGATTCAGGCCACGTTCGAGGCCGCCTACGGCTGGGCGGCGTCCGAGCCCGAGCTCGACGCCCGGCGCATCATCCTTTACGGCCGCTCGCTGGGTGGTGCAGCGGTCGCAGCCCTGAGCACCAGCCGGCCCGCCGCGGCGCTGGTTCTGGAATCAACGTTTACGAACACAACGGCCTTCGCGGCAGGGCTCGCGGCCCCGTGGTTCCTCGTCCGGGACCGGTTCGACAATCTCCGCGCTGTGGCGAACTTCCGGGGCCCTCGATTGGTTCTTCATGGTGATCACGATGACGTGGTGCCCACGGTCCATGGCCGTCGGCTGGCGGCGGCTGCAGGCGTACCATTGCACCTGATGCCGTGCGGCCACAATGACTGTCCCCGGCCGTGGGCCGTGCTTCGGTCGTTCCTGGAGGAGACTGGTCTCCTCTAACTCACGTGGGGCTCCGCCCCACACCCCCGCCTCCGCTCTTCGAGCTCCGGCGCGGCTCGCCGAAGCCTCAGCGCAGGCGGCGGCTCGGGCGCTTGCGCCGTTCGACAGGCTCACGGCGCCCTGAGCTCTTCGAAGGGCGGGGACCCCTACGCCCCGCGCCGCTCCCTCGCCCTTCGACAATGCTCAGGGCGTCCCGAGCATCGTCGAGGGACGCAGGCGCGCCGTGCGCGCCTAACGCGCGTCGGCTGCACGGGCCGTGTCGGGACGCGTCGGGACGCGTCGGTTGACACCTCCTCGAGCCACACATAGGATCGCGCCGGCTCACCGAACCGGGCTCTTGCTGCAGGAGATCCTGATGCGCGCATCCATCGCGCTCGTGTTCGTTCTCGCGCTTTCCGTGGCCGTTCCCACCGGGCAGACCCGACCGGTGAAGACCCTGGACATCTATGTCGTCGACGTCGAAGGCGGAAACGCCACGCTCTTCGTGTCGCCATCGGGCGAATCGTTGCTCATCGATTCGGGCAATGCCGGCGCAGCGGCCGTCAGGGATGCCGATCGCATCGTGGCCGCCGCGAGAGACGCCGGCCTCAGACGGATCGACCATCTGATGACCACGCACTGGCACGGCGATCATTTCGGCGGCATGGCCGAGCTCGCGGCGCGGATCCCGATCCGGCACTTCATCGACCACGGTCCGAACGTCCAGCCTGGCGCCGCCGCGGATAATTTTCTGCAAATGACGTATCCACAGCTCTACGCGAAGGTCAAGCACACCGTCGCCAAACCTGGAGTCAAGATTTCCGTGGCGGGCCTGGACGTGCTCGTGGTGACGTCCGCCGGCGAGACGATCAAGGCGGCAGTGCCCGGAGCCGGCTTGGCGAATCCCTATTGCGCGAGCTTCAAGCCTGGCGAGAACAACGCCGAGGACCCGATGTCGGTCGGGACCTTCGTGACGTTTGGAGCCTTTCGGACGATTCACTTGGGGGACCTGACGAAGAACAAGGAATTCGAGCTGATGTGCCCGAATAACCGGCTCGGAACCGTTGATGTGCTTCTCGGGTTGCACCACGGAGTGGATACGTCGAATTCCGAAGTGCTCGTGCACGCGCTGCGCCCCCGCGTGGCGATCATGAACAATGGCACGCGTAAAGGCGGACAGCCCGAGGTGATGAAGACGCTGCATTCATCGCCTGGCCTCGAGGATCTCTGGCAAGTGCACTTCTCGCAACTGAGCGGGCAGGAGTACACCGTGGCGGGCCTGTTCATCGCCAACGTGCTCGACGAACCGTCGGCAGCCATGCCGGTGGCGCCGATCGCTCCTCCGCCGCCCGGACCGGGTGCGCCCGCGGCGCCTCTCCACAATGGAACGGCCTACTGGATCAAGGTGTCGGCCCAGGCGGACGGCTCGTTCAGCGTGACGAACGCACGGAACGGCTTCAGCAAGACGTACAAGAGTCTCAGACCGGGAAGCAGCTAGATCGCGCAGTTAGTTTTCCAGGATTTCGTTGTCGGCCCAACGTTTGCGAATGAGCCGCGCGTCGCAGCCACGATCATATGAGACAGCAGGCGCGTTTGAGGCCGTTAGCCAGCGATTGTTTCAACCGATGCTGGAATCCTGCTGACGACGAAGCGGTGGAGTTCGACCTTGGTGCTCGCGTTGTCGATGTCGATGCCGACCAAGTGGCCGGACGCGTCGTAGTCCAAGACCACTCCCTCTGAGATTTCCCTGCTCTCAACGCTCGGCTGCTCCGACAGGTCGATATACAGCGAATCGGTGTCAGGAAAGTAATTGACCTTCATGGATTGAACCTACGGCCGCTTTGCCAGCACCTTCTTCTCGAAGTACTCGGTGAACCGGTAGTCGGCCACTGGCTTCAAGGATAGTCCAGACCGAGGCCTTCGGCTGTCCGTCTACCCGTCTGTCATGGCCTTCCCTTGGTGCGCCATATCAACGTTGCGAATGAGCCGCGCGGCGTCAGGACTCAGCGCCGCGTCGGCTCCATTCGCGTGTCGGCCCGCCAATCGGAGCTCGGTTCGGGCCACGCTTGAGCTCGCGCCGCGAGCTCGGCCTGCACGCGTGGCCACTCATGGAGCGTCGCCGGATCGAAGTCGGCGCCGTTCGGCCACGTCAGGGTACCCACTTCCTGATCGAGGGTCACGGCGTTGAACACGGCCAGGTCCCGCAGTGGACCGAAGAGTGCGCCGCGCAGCACCGGCCGGAAATCGATCTCTTGCGTGGTTCCGTCCGTGAAGGCCACCGACAGCGTGTACGGACCGACGATGTCGAACCGCGCGACGCGATGAATGGGATGGGTCATGAACTACCTGAGTGGTTCGATCTTGACCGGCGGCTGGCCCGATTGCAAGAGGTCCCAATCGCGCTGCAGTTCTTCTCGGTGAATCTCCACCCAGGCCTCCACGAGCCGCCGCTGCGCCTTGGGCACACTGCCGCCGAGACATTCGACCGTGTCCACGGCAAAGACCGCCGCGTCGTCTTGGGTCAGCCACCGGTGCGCCTTCGCTTGCGCCAGGGCACCACCCGCCACTCGCGGGCATTATTGCCGCCCGTCGGTCCGTGGGCAAGTTTTTCTGCCCGCGCGATTCACCTGGATTCGACGGCGTCCGGACCTGGGAATTGGTGCCGGCGCCAATTGTCGGGAAATCCGGAGATAGTCGGAAGGCGCCATTCCCAGGATTTCCTCAACGTGGGTGGCACACGCAAGGAAGGACGAGTCCGTGGGCGGCGCTAGCAACTGCGGACGCGCGTCCGGAGTTTCCCATTGAACGGAGTGCGCCAGTCTCCGCATTGTTGGCCGGCGCGATAGGATCGTTCTCGAGCGGTCGATCGGTTCGGCCGACGCTTGACTGAATCACGTGTGAGAAACATTTGGCGCGGAGGTGAAAGCGTGCCGGCCATCAGCCACGTTCTGGAGACGGCGCTGTACGTCGCCGATGTCGACGCGGCTGTCGCGTTCTATCGCGACGTCCTCGGCCTGCGCGTGCTCGAGCAGGGGCCGCGCCTGGTCGCGATGGACGCGGGCCAGGCGACCGTCTTGCTCCTCTTCCGGCGCGGCGCCACGGGCTCGGGCGCCGACACGCCGGGCGGTCGGATCCCTCCGCACGATGGCCAGGGCCCCGTGCACGTCGCCTTCGCGATCGCCGGCGAAGCGCTGGGCGACTGGGAGCGGCGCCTCGAGGAACACGGCATCTTGATCGAGAGCCGCGTGCGCTGGGATCTCGGCGGCCAGAGCGTGTACTTCCGCGATCCCGACGGCCATTCCGTCGAGCTCGCCACGCCGGGCACGTGGGCGGTCTACTAATCCCGGAAGGCACGTGAGTCGACGGACCGCCGCCCACGTAGCGCAGGACTTCGGTCCTGCCCCGTCGGCGGCTGCAGGTCTAAAGACCTGCACTACAAACGTCAACACGCGTGAGTCGACGGACCGCCGCCCACGTAGCGCAGGACTTCGGTCCTGCCCCGCTGGCGGCTGCAGGTCTAAAGACCTGCACTACAAACGTCAACACGCGTGAGTCGACGTACCGCCGCCCACGTAGCGCAGGACTTCGGTCCAGCCCCCGTCGGCGGCTGCAGGTTAAACCAGCCTCCGCTAAAGCTACAGCGGTCCGCCGGAGCTTCAGCGAAGGCGGAAGCCGAGGCGAAGGCGGAAGACCTGCACTACACACGTCAACACACGTGAGAGCAGGCACCCGGCTTCTGTGGCACAATCCGCGCGCTGGCGTGGCGCCATGAGCGCGAAACTCGTGAGGGGGCAGCTGTGAAGGTTGTGACGCAGTTCAAGAAGGTCTTTCTGATTCTCGCGGCGGCGGCGATCTCATGCGCCCCGCCCGCTACGACTGACAAAGACGCGAGCGTCGCCGCCTGGGAGCGGCAGGCTCAGGACGTCACGATCGTTCGCGACAACTGGGGCATACCGCATGTGTACGGCAAGACCGACGCCGACGCCGTCTTCGGCGTGATGTACGCGCAAGCCGAAGACGACTTCAACCGGGTCGAGACGAACTATCTGAATTCCATCGGCCGTCTTGCCGAGGCCGAGGGCGAGGGCCAGGTGTACCGCGACCTGCGGATGAAGCTCTTCATCGATCCAGCCGACATGGAAGCCAAGTACGAGGCGAGCCCGGCCTGGCTGAAGGCGCTGATGAACGCCTACGCCGACGGCCTGAACTACTACCTCCATAAGCACCCCCAGGTGAAGCCGCGTGTCATCACGCGATTCGAGCCCTGGATGGCGCTCACCTTCAGCGAGGGCAGCATCGGCGGCGACATCGAGCGCGTGAATCTCACTCAGCTCGAGGCGTTCTACGGGAAAGGCCCTGCGAGGCTATCCACGTCAACCGTCGCCAACGAAGAAGCCACGCACTTCGCCGAACCGACTGGATCGAACGGCATCGCCGTCGCGCCTTCGAACACCACCGCGGGTCACGCGCTGCTGCTCATCAATCCCCACACCTCGTTCTTCTTCCGCGCCGAAGCGCAGATGGTCAGCGAGGAGGGCCTGAACGCCTACGGCGCGATCACCTGGGGGCAGTTCTTCATCTACCAGGGGTTCAACGAGCACGCGGGCTGGATGCACACATCGAGCGGCGTGGACAACATCGACGAGTACCTGGAAACCGTGGTGAAGACCGACAACGGCTTCTCGTACAAGTACGGCACGGAACAGCGCCCGATGACGGCGACGAAGATCACCGTGCCCTACAAGAGCGGCGCCGTCTTGGCCCAGAAGGAATTCACCGTCTACCGCACGCATCACGGCCCCATCGTCCGAGAGGCCGACGGGAAATGGGTGAGCGTTCGGTTGATGCAGGAACCCGTGAAAGCGCTGACGCAGTCCTATACGAGGACGAAGGCCAACAACTACAAGGCCTTCCGCGAGTCGATGGAGCTGCACACCAACTCGTCGAACAACACGATCTTCGCCGACGCCGAAGGCAACATCGCGTACTTCCACTCCAACTTCATTCCGAGACGCGACAACGCGCTCGATTGGACCAGGCCGGTGGACGGCGGCGATTCCGCCACGGAGTGGGGTGACGCGCTCTCGATCGACGAGACGCCGGGCCTCCTCAACCCCGCCAGCGGCTGGCTCTACAACACCAACAACTGGCCGTGGTCGGCGGCCGGCCCGAACAGCCCGAGGAAGACCGACTTTCCGACCTACGTGGAGCGTGGCAGCGAGAACGCGCGCGGCGTTCACGCGATCAGGGTCCTGCAGGACAAGAAGGACTTCACGCTGGACTCGCTCCTTGCGGCCGCGTTCGACAGTTACCTGACGGCGTTTCAGGATCAGATCCCGGCGCTCGTCAAAGCCTGGGACCGGACGCCCGCCTCGAATCCGCTGAAGGCGAAGGTGTCTGAACAGATCGCGCTCCTGCGCGGATGGGATCTTCGGTGGTCGGCCACCTCGGTCCCCACGTCGGTGGCCGTGTACTGGGGAGACGAGATCGCGCGGCAGGTCGCCGACGCCGCTCGCAAGGCTGGCGTGCCGTCCGATGCCTACGTGGCCACCAGGGCCACCGCGGAGCAGTTGCTCCAGGCGCTGTCGGCGGCCTCCGACAAGCTCGCAAGCGACTTCGGGAGCTGGAAGACTCCGTGGGGCGACATCAACCGCTACCAGCGTCTCACCGGCGACATCGTCCAGAAGTTCGACGATGCCGGGCCGAGCAGCCCTGTGGCGTTTACCTCCGCGCGATGGGGCTCGCTGGCGTCGTACGGCGCCCGCACGTACCCGGGGACGAAGAAGATGTACGGCACCAGCGGCAACAGCTTCGTCGCCGTTGTCGAGTTCGGCGAGCGCGTGAGGGCCAGGGCGGTCACGGCCGGCGGGCAAAGCGGCGATCCCTCGTCTCCTCATTTCGGCGATCAGGTCGTGCGGTACAGCACGGGCGATCTCCGGGACGTGTACTTCTATCGCGAGCAGCTGACCGGGCACATCGAGCGCGAGTACCATCCAGGAACTTAGAAGTTAGAAGTTAGAACGAAAGAACGGAGGAAACGCACGCAGCGCCGGGCGTCGAGCCGGGCGCGGCCATCGTAAGGAAGCCGTCGCGGCAGGCCCTGCCCGGCGGCTTTCGTATTTGTGCGCCGATTGTTCTGAAGGAGACCGCCATGAGCCAGGACGCGCCGCAGAATCCAATCGCCAGAAAGCAGGTGCTCTGCACGATGCCCGGCACCGATGCGGTGATCGTGCGGCGGGACGAAACCTATCGGATGACCGACACCGGCGCGCTTACGATGGATCTGTACTACCCGCCTGATTCCAGAAACGGGCCGCTCCTGCCAGCCGTTGTGTTCGTCCTGGGATTCTCGGACGTTGGAGCGAAGAAGATCCTCGGCTGCTCGGCCAAGGAGATGGGATCCTACGTGTCGTGGGCGCGCCTCGCCGCGGCTTCGGGCCTGGTGGCGATCACCTACACGAATCGAGAACCAGAGGCGGACCTTCACGCGGTGTTGGATCACGTCCGGTCCAATGCGGCGTCACTCGGCATCGATGCGAATCGGATTGGTGTGTGGGCCTGTTCCGGCCACGTACCGATGGCGCTCTCGCTGCTGATGCAGAAGGACGGGCTGCGCCCGACGTGCGCGGTTCTCTGCTACGGCTACATGCTGGACCTCGACGGATTGACCGGCGTCGCCGAAGCCGCCGCGGCGTGGCGCTTCGTCAACGCGTCGGCCGGGAAGTCGGTCGACGACCTCCGGCGCGACGTCCCGCTCTTCGTCGCGAGAGCCGGCCGGGATCAGTTCGCTGGCCTGAACGAGGGGGTCGATCGGTTTCTGGCCAACGCTGTCGCCCGCAATCTGCCCGTGACGTTCGTCAATCACCCGGAGGGCCCACACGCCTTCGACCTCGATCACGACAGCGAGACCACTCGGGAGATAATCAGGGGCATCCTGGCGTTCATGAGGTGCCGCCTCGGGGCGGCTCCTGTCGAAGGCGGTCGCTAGGAGTCTAAGCAGCAGAATGTAGCGCGGGTCTTCAGACCCGCCTGGAGTCCGTTAGTCGATAGTCGTTAGTCGAAACCGACATCATGATGCAGACCATCAACTTCACCCGCGGTGTGCCCGCCAACGAGTCATTTCCAATCGACGACCTCGCCGAGGCCGCCGGCACGATTCTCAAATCCAAAGGACCCGCGGTGCTCCAGTACGGCCCGGCGCTCGGCTTTCTGCCGCTGCGCGAGTGGCTCGCCGGCTGGCAGGGCGTTGGCGTTGATCGCGTGCTCATCGGCAACGGATCGCTTCAGCTGATCGAGTTTCTTTGCCTCCAGATGCTGAAGCCCGGCGACGTGGTCTTTACAGAGGCGCCGACCTACGACCGGACGATCGGGCTCCTGCGGCGGCATCAGGCCACGGTGGTCGGCATTCCGATCGACGCCGACGGTCCGAACATCGAAGCGCTCGAGCGCGCGCTGGCGGCTCGCGTCCCGAAGTTCTTTTACGTGATCCCCGACTTCCAGAATCCGTCGGGCTCCACGTGCTCTCTTGCCAAACGCCGCCGCCTCGTCGAGCTTGCGGCGCGGCACGAGTTCCTGCTCGTCGAGGACGCGCCCTACCGCCTGCTTCGCTATCGCGGGAAGGAAGAGCCCACGCTTCTCGAGCTCGCGCCCGAGCGGACGCTCCATATGAGCTCGTTCACCAAGCTCATCGCGCCGGGCGTGCGCACCGGATTCATGATCGGCCAGCCGGCGCTCATCGCCCAGCTCGCGAAAGTGGCGGAAGACACCTACATTTCGCCGGGCTACGTCGCGCAGGGCATTACGTACGAATGGTGCCGCCGCGGACTCCTGCCGCCCCAGATCGAGCGGCTGAAGGCGCTCTACGCTCCGCGCCTCGACGCGTGTCTCGCCGCGCTCGAGCGACACATGCCGAACGTACAGGCGACACGTCCGGACGGCGGCTTCTTCATCTCGATCACGCTGCCGGAGGGCACGACCACAACGGCCGTTCGTGCGAAGGCCGCCACGCAGGGCCTGAACCTCACCGAGGGCCTGGCCTTCTTTCCGGAAGGCGGCGGCGAGCGTTTTCTTCGCCTGCCGTTCTGTGCGCTCTCGCCGTCGGAGATAGACGAGGGGATTCGGCGTCTCGCCGACAGCGTGCGGTAACGAGGGCGGGAAGGGCTCTTCGACTCGCTCCGCTCGCTCAGGGCAAGACAGGCGGGGCGGGATCCGGATTTGAGGATTTGAGGATTTGAGGACTTGAGGACTTGAGGATTTGAGGACTTGAGGACTTGAGGACTTGAGGATTTGGCGATCGCCGGGACCGAAGAGGGCCCGGCCTCGTCACCCGTATCGGTTCGCTGTTACGATGAGGACTTTCATGAGGTGCATCACACCGGTCGTGCCGTCCGCGTTCATCCTCGCCCTGCTCCTCGCGACCGCCGGCTGCCAGACGGCGCCCGCGCGCAATATGACGTACCCGGAGACGAAGAAGGGCGACCTCGTCGAAGACTACTTCGGCACGAAGGTCGCCGACCCGTACCGTTGGATGGAGGACCTCGATTCGAAAGAGGTCGCCGACTGGGTCGCCGTGCAGAACACGGTGAGCTTCGACTACCTGGCCAAGCTCCCAACGCGCGACGCCTTCACCAAGCGGATCACCGAGCTCTGGAACTATCCGCGTGTCGGGTTGCCGGAGCGCGAAGGCGGCCGCTATTTCTATCAGAAGAACACCGGCCTGGAGCGCCAGTCGCCGCTGTTTGTCCGCGCCAGCCTCACGTCCGCGCCCGCGCTCGTGCTCGATCCCAATCTCATCTCGCCCGACGGGACGGTGTCGCTCGCGCAGTGGACGGCGTCGCCGGACGGCAAACTCCTGGCGTACGGCCTGTCTGAAGGTGGCGCCGACTGGGAAACGCTCCACGTCCGCGAGGTCGACTCCACGAAAGACCTGACGGACGAGGTGAAGTGGATGCGCTTTTCGAATATCTCGTGGACGAAGGATTCGAAAGGCTTCTTCTATTCGCGCTACCCCGAACCGCCGAAAGGCAAGGTGCTCGAGGCCGCACTGTCGGGCCAGACGCTCTACTACCACCGCGTCGGCACGCCGCAGAGCGACGATCGCCTGATTTACGAGCGTAAGGATCTGCCCACGTGGTTTGTCTCCGGTTTGACAACCGAGGACGGCCGCTACTTGCTCGTCTCCCTGTCGAAAGGTTCGGACAACAACAACCGTCTGTACTACGCGGATCTCGGCGATCCGACGCGCCCCGCCATCGGCGCGGCGGTCAAGCCACTCGTGGAAGACGACGACGCCGAGTTCAGTGCCTTCGGCAGCTCGGGCCCCGTGCTGTACCTGCGGACGGACAAGGGCGCGCCGAATCGCAAAGTGATGACGCTCGACATTCGCCATCCGGAGCCCGCTGCCTGGAAGACCGTTGTGCCAGAGGCGAAGGAAGCGATCGAAAGCGTCACCCTGATCGGCGGCCGGATCGTCGCGCAGTATCTGGCGGACGTCCAGAGCCGGCTGTCGCTCTTTGGCCTCGACGGCGTGCCGCAGGGCGATATCTCGCTACCCGGCGCCGGGACCGTCGCCGCCTTCGGCGGCCGCGAGGATGCGCCAGAGGTGATGTTCTCGTTCAGCTCGCCGCTGTTTCCCACGACGGTGTTCTCGTACGACCCGGCGGCGAAGACGTCCACGCCGTTCGAGGCGCCCACGCCGCCCATCGACGTCAGCCAGTTCGAAACCACACAGCTCTTCGCCGTATCGAAAGACGGCACGCGCGTCCCGTTCTTCCTGACCTCGCGCAAAGGCCTCGCGCTCGACGGCAGCCATCCGACGATGATGTACGGCTACGGCGGCTTTTCGATCAGCACGCTGCCGACCTACCGGGCGGACCTGCCGGCGTGGCTCGAGAAGGGCGGCATCTGGGTCACCGCCAACATGCGCGGCGGCGCGGAGTACGGCGAGGCGTGGCACAAGGCCGGTCATCTGGAAAAAAAGCAGAACGTGTTCGACGACTTCATTGCCGTGGCCGAACATTTGGTGAAGGAGAAGTACACCTCGCCCGCCAAGCTCGGCATGATGGGGGGGTCGAACGGCGGCCTGCTGGTCGGCGCGGTCGAAGAGCAGCGGCCGGATCTGTTCGCGGTGGCGCTGCCGGCGGTCGGCGTGATGGACATGCTGCGCTACGACAAGTTCACGGGCGGGCGGGCGTGGGCCACCGAGTACGGCTCCTCGTCGGACGCCGCGCAGTTCGCGTTTCTGATCAAGTACTCGCCGCTCCAGAACGTGAAGCCGGGCGCGTGTTATCCGGCGACGCTCGTCACGACGGCCGATCACGACGACCGGGTGGTGCCGAGCCACTCGTTCAAGTTTGCGGCGGCGATGCAGGCGGCGCAGGGATGCGCCAAGCCCGTCCTCATTCGCGTGGAAACCGGCGGTTCGCACGGCTATCGGCCCACGGACAAGCAGATTGCGGAGCGCGCGGACCAGTGGGCGTTCGCCGCGGCGCACATGGGTCTCGGGACTCGGGACTAGGGACTCGGGACTCGGGACTCGGGACTCGAGAGGAGACGTTATGTCGTTGGCGACCAGGCTCACGGAGATTTCCACGACGTTCACCGGGCAGCTCCTGCAGCCCCTCGACGCCGGGTACGAGGACGCCCGCCGGGTGCACAACGGGCTGATCGACAAGCGGCCGGCACTCGTGGCTCGCTGCCTCGGCGCGGCCGACGTGGTCGATGCCGTGAATCTCGCCAGGGACGAGAACCTGGACATCGCCGTCCGCGGCGGCGGTCACAACGTGGCGGGCCGCGCGACGATCGACGAAGGGGTGATGATCGATCTGTCGCCGATGAAAGGCATTCACGTCGACCCCCTCGCTCGAACGGTTCGTGCGCAGGGCGGTGTGCTGTGGAAGGAGCTCAACCGGGAAACGCAGCTTCACGGCCTGGCCACGACGGGAGGCGTTGTGGCGACGACCGGCATCGCGGGCCTCACGCTCGGCGGCGGTCTCGGGTGGCTGATGAGCCGGCACGGGCTTGCCCTCGACAACCTGCGATCGGCGGATCTCGTGTCGGCCGATGGCCGCACGATCCGGGCCAGCGCGACGGAGCATCCGGATCTGTTCTGGGCCATTCGCGGCGGTGGCGGCAACTTCGGCGTCGCGACGTCGCTCGAGTACACCCTGCACCCGATCGGCCCCATCATCACGGGGGGACTGGTTGCGCACCCACTGCAGAAGGGCGTCGAGGTGCTGAAGTTCTTCCGCGATCAGTGCGCGTCGCTGCCCGACGACATGGCGCTCTTCGCCGGCATGCTGACGGCGCCCGACGGTTCGGGCGCGAAACTGATCGGGATGCTCGCCGGGCATTTCGGCTCGCTCGCCGCCGGAGAGGCGGCCGTCACACCGATCAAAGCGTTTGGACCGCCCGTGATGGACGCGCTCGGCCCGATTCCGTACAGCACGCTCAACAGCCTGCTGGACGCGTCGTTCCCGAAAGGCGCGCTCAACTACTGGAAGGCTCATTTCCTCTCGAACTTGAGCGACGACGCCATTGGCGTGCTCGTCGATCGGTTTGCTCGGTGTCCGTCGCCGATGAGCCAGATCGTGGTCGAGCACTTCCACGGCGCGTCAACGCGGGTGGGGATCGCCGATACGGCGTGCACGCTCAGAACGCCAGGCTTCAACGTCGTGCTCATCTCGCAGTGGAGCGATCCGCACGATACCGACGCCTGCATCACCTGGTGCCGGGAGACGTATGCCGCGATGAAGCCCTTCTTCGGCAAGACCCGCTACGTGAACTATCTCGATCGGGACGAGCCCGACGACATTGCGGCGACCGTGTACGGCCCCAACT
>Ga0156018_1023_pt1 | contig 13348 bp, 11 predicted proteins | sample RifCSPlowO2_02_FD_107672 | JGI IMG/M metagenome (GOLD analysis project Ga0156018, IMG submission 107672) | Acidobacteria bacterium RIFCSPLOWO2_02_FULL_65_29 | reverse complement strand
TTACTATGGAGGAAAATCGGATGACCTTACGCGCAAAGTCTCTACTACTCGCGGCCCTCGCCGTGGCCACGCTCGCGGCGGCGCCCGCGGCGGCGCAAACCTACACCCTGACGGCCGCCCTGAGCGGCGGAAATGAAACGCCAGCGCCGGGCGTCAACACGGGCGCCTTCGGCAACGCCACCGTCACCGTCAATATGACCGCTCGGACCGTCTCGTGGGTCGTGAACGTGTACAACATGCCAAGCGGCGTGACCGCCGGCCACATTCACGTCGGCGCCGCCGGCACGCCCGGACCGACGGTGGTGAACTTCACCGTGCCCACGACCGCATCGAACGACTTCGGCATCTCCGGCAGCGCGAGCGACACCCAGTTCACGCTCCGGCCCGATCAGGGCATCCGCTCGGCCGACGATATGTTCCAGGCGATTCTCGGCGGGAACTCGTACGTGAACGTACACTCGCAGGTCAACGGGGGCGGCGAGGTCCGCGGCCAGCTCGTTCTGAAGCCGTAAGAAAGGCGGAATGGCAGGATTGCAGAATTGCAGGAAGGATCTAACGGTTCTTCAAACTGCCTTTCTGCAATTCTGCAATTCTTCATTTCTTCATTTCTGCAATGTCTCCATGAGCTCCCTCAACTCCTCGATCTCGTTCTTGGCCGCGTAGAGAATGGCGCGCCGCTCCTGAAGGGAGGGCGTGGACAACGCCGTTTCATTCTCCAGCCGCACGCGTCCGTCGTCGCTCACCTCGACGACGACGGCGTCCATGGGTTCCACGTACAGATACAATGCCCTTACACCCCTGCCGCCGCAGCCGCTCGGGCGGCATCGTCGACACCAAGCACCAGCGCGGCGGTCCTGTTCCCTTCAGCAGACGAGGCGTAAGCGTACTCGACATTGATCGCGGCGTCGGCCACCAGCGCGAGCACCGGCGCCAAGGCGCCCGGTCCATTCGGCACCGTCGTGAAGAGGACATTCCGCTCGGCGACCTGATGGTGCTGTTCCCGAAGCACCGAAGCGGCGCGCACGGGGTTGTCGACGATGAGCCGGAGCTGGCCTCCGGTGTCGAGCGAGAGCGCGAGCAGGTTGACGCGGTCGTCCGCGAGCAGGCGGCAGACTCCGGCCAACGCTCCGGGGCTGTTGGGCAGGCGGAGGGCGAGCTCGGTGCGGATGGGCATGCAGCCGATTATATGCGGGACGGAACCAGGGCGCCCCGCCACTCAGTCGACAGTTGACAGTCGACAGTTGACAGTGGCGCCTCTATTGCCGACTGTGAACTGTCAACTGTCAGCTGTCAACTTCGGTGGTACGGCTAGGCGAGTACTCTGATGACGACTCGCCTATTCTGCGCCCGGCCGTCCTTGGTCGTGTTCGGCGCGACCGGTTTGTCCTCGCCGTAGCTGATCACGCTCATCTTGTGCAGCGGAATCTGGTGGTGCTCGTAGAGATACATCTTGACCGCCTCGGCGCGCTCGAGGCCGATCTTCTCGTTGACGACCGTCGGACCGGTGTTGTCGGTATGCCCTTCGATCTCGAAGTAGGCCCCTTTCGGATCGGCTTTGAGCTCCGAGATCAGCTCGTCGAGCCGAGCCTTCGCTTCGTCGGGCAGCTCGGTGGCGTTGAACCGGAAATTTCCCTCGTCTTCGCTGAGCACGACTTCAAAGACGAGCCTTCCGAGCGTCTTGTCGATCTTGTCGACTTTCGCGTTGGCGGTACTCGCCGAGCTCGCCGCGCCGCTGGCCGTCGTCGCCGCGGCCACGGCCGCGGTGTTGGCGTCGTTGGCCGCGCCGTGCGCGGCCTGCGCCGCCGCCTGCGCGCGCTGGTCGACCTCGCTGATACGGCCTTCGTTCCGCCGCGTCCGTTCCTGGGTCTCCTCGACCGAGCGGCCGAGCGAGTCCACTTTGTCGTTGACCTCACCGACGCTCGTGCGCACGAATTTCTTCGTGGCGCACGCGGTCGACCCCCCGATGGCCACGATGGCCACCGGAATGGCCATGAAGAAGTGTCGAGACATGATGCGATCCTCCTGCTAGAAAATCGGGCGAGATTGCCCCGCGATGTATCCACTCCGGGCGCTGACGATCAGGTTTTTGCCTCGCGCGCGAACCTCGAGCGGATGCCAGCCCGGTTGGCCGCCCGACTCGAAGGCAATGAGGTACTGGTGCCGCAGCTCGTCGATGATCTCGCGCGCCGCGGCGCTGCGTTCGCCCGGTGCGCTCGCCACGAGCACGCGTCCGCCGGTCCAGTGAGCCAGGTTCGTCAGCGAGCCTGCCAGCGCGGATCGCTCGGCCGTGGTGGTGGCGCCGTCGGCCGACGGATTGTCGATCGCCGGCACGATGCCGAAGATGTAGACCGGCACGTCGATGGCGCTGGCGATGCCCGACACTTCGGGCGCCGTGAGTCGGCTCGCGGTGTCGTTGCCATCGGTGAAGACCACCACGGCGCGCCGGCGTCCCTGGCGCGGCGCCAGCTGTTGGGCGGTCCGCGCGATGGCGTCGTGGAGCGAGGTGGCGCCAAACGGCCGGACGCTGTCTAACCGATCCGGCAGCCTCTTCAGCCCGCTGGTGAACGGCGTCACCTCCTCGAGCTCGGTGTCGAACAGAAACACGCCGGCCTCGTCTCGTGTGGCATCGAGCCAGCTGAGGACGTGGCCGCCGGCCTCGCGCGCCGGCGACAACTGCGCCTCCATGCTGCCGCTGGCGTCGAAGAGCAGCGCCACGCTCACGCCCGGCAGGTCGTGGCGAAAATCGGTAATCGCGCGCGCCTCGCCGGCATCGACGACCTCGAAGTCCCGCGCCGAGAGGTTCCGGACGAAACGGCCGTTCCGGTCGCGCACGACCACGTTGACCTGCACGAGGTCGATGCCCGACCTGAAAGCGACCACCGGTGGTTGCTGCGCGGCTTCCGTGGCAGGCGCCAGCAGCAGAGCGGCAGTGACGAAGAGCTGTGCGCGCGTCATCAGTTCGGTGATAGTCCAAAGTCGTTGCCAACTCGTTAAGTTATTGATAAATAGATACTTATGAAAATGTCCTGTCGGCCGAACGCCGTCGAATCGCGCAAAAAGAGGTAATTTCTACACGGCAAAGTCGAAACCGCCTTGCCGGAGGGAGGTAACGGTTACACGCGTGGAAGAAACCCTGAATTTGAGGATTTGAAGATTTGAGAAGTTGAGGATTTGCCGCGGAATTTGAGGATTTGAAGATTTGAGAAGTTGAGGATTCCGGCCTGGAATTTGAGGAGTTGAGAAGTTGAGAATTTGAGGATTTAGCGAGGAATTGCCAAATCCTCAGATCCTCAGATCCTCAAATCCTCAAATTCCACGCCAAATTCTCAAATCCTCAAATCCTCAAATCCTCAAATCCTCAGATCCTCAAATCCTCAGATCCTCAAATCCTCAAATTCCACGATCACGATCTAAGATTCCCGTGTGAGCCTCACCCACACTGCGATTCCCGTTTCGCCGCGCATCAGCCACTTTTCGTACGCGATCAGGAACATCGCCGTCGAAGCCGAGCGCGTCGAAGCCGCCGGTAGGCGCGTCCGGTACTTGAACGTCGGCAACCCGCCTGCGTTCGGGTTTCAGCCGCCCGCGCACATGATCGAGGCGGTCGAGCGCGCGATGCGGAACGGCGAGAATGGCTACGGGCCGTCGCCGGGCATCGCGGCGGCGCGCGAGGCCATCGCCGCCGAGTACACGGGGCGCGGGTGGCCGGTCTCGGCGAACCGTGTGCTCGTGACGGCGGGCACCTCCGAGGCGATCGATCTCGCGCTGACCGCCCTCGTCGACGAGCACGGTGAAGTGCTCGTGCCGATGCCGACCTATCCGCTCTACACCGCGGTCATCGCCAAGCTCGGGGCGCGCGCGGTGTACTACCGCACCGATCCGTCGCGCGCGTGGCTGCCCGACTTCGATCACCTGGCGAGGGTCGTGACGCCGGCCGCCCGTGCACTGGTCGTGATCGATCCGAACAATCCAACTGGGGCGACCTATCCGACGGAGGTGCGCAGGCAGCTCCTCGACTTCGCGAGCACGCACGGGCTGGTGGTGCTGGCCGACGAGGTCTACGGCGACATCAGCTACCAGGGCCCGCTGCCGCCGATCGGCAGCCTCGACGCCGACGCACCGGTGATTTCGTTTTCGAGCTTGTCGAAGGGGTACGTCGCCCCGGGCTGGCGGACCGGCTGGCTCGCGATCGGCCGCTCGCCGCGCATGGAGGACCTGGTCGTCGCGCTCAAGAAGTTGGCCGACGGACGGCTGTGCAGCACCGTGCCCATGCAGCACGCCATCCAATCGGCGCTGACTGGTGACCGGTCGCATCAGGCGGCCTTCAGGAGCGCGCTCCAGGAACGCGCGGACGTGACGACCCGGGCCCTGCAGGCGATGCCCGGCATGAGCTGCATCGCGCCGACGGCCGCGTTCTACGCCCTGCCGAAGCTCGCCCTGCCACCGGGCAAGACCGACCACGACTACGTGCTCGCGCTCCTACGCGCGACGGGCATCCTGTGCGTGCACGGCTCGGGCTTCGGCACGTCGCCCGCCGACGGATTTTTCCGGATCGTGTTTCTCGCCTCGCCAGCCGATCTACGCGACATTTACACCCAGATGGGCGCGTTTACGGCGGAATATATTAGTCGCTAGTCGTTAGTCGATAGTCGTTAGTCGCCAGGCGCAAGTCCTGGTGCCAGATCCTCAAATCCTCAAGTCCTCAAGTCCTCAAATTCGCGACCAAGTCCTCAATTCCTCAATTCCTCAATTCCTCAAATTTACTAGAATACTCGCTTGGGGATGAAGCCGCGGGCCCTGGCGTTGACGGCGCTCCTGCTGTGCTGGCCGGCGGTCGCGCGCGCGCAGGCGACCGACGAAGGCGTGCGGCGGCTGCTGAACGCGATCGAGAGCGCGGTCCAGAGCGGCAGGCCTGACGCGTACAACGCGTTCTTGATGTCGACCATCATCGAGACCCCCGCCAGCGTGGCCCGGGCAGCGAGCTTTGCCGCGCTCGAGTTCAGGCCCGGCGCCACGCGCGTGGTCATCCAGGAGCGCGATCGCCAGGACCTGCCGGGCACGCTGCCGGGCAACGGCTACCGGCTGGCGGTCGACGCGTTCGTCGAGTCGGGCGATCGCGCCCGGATCGTGACGTGGCAGTTCGATATCCGCCGGATCGACGAGTCCGAGTGGCGGATCCTCGATCAAGAGCGCCTGTCGGCCGTCGAGAACCTGTATCGCCTCTCGGTCAATCCCGCCGACCAATACGACGTACGCGATTTCCGCCTACAGGCCGAGGATCTCGACCTCACGCTCGTCGAAGGCACAATCTTCGCCATCACCACCGACCAGGGCGTGACCGGCCTCATCCTGATGGGCCGCGGCGAGATGCGTTTCAGCCCGAGCCCGGAAACCGAGAAGGGGCAGGTCCGGATTCTCTCGGGAAGCGACGTGCTCGAGTCGCGATTCGACACGGCGTACGTGCGCTTCGGCTCGTTCGCCGGGCACGGCGACCCGGCGAAGCTCTCGCCGCGCGCCGTGGAGCCGCGCGATCTTCGACGAGCCGAGGAGATCTTCCGCGAAGAATCTCCGAAGTCCTTCGTGCTCGATCTCGGCGATCTGTCGCCCGATCGCTGGTCGATCCTCCCGGGCGCCAACGATTTCCTCGCCGAGATTCGTTCGCGCCGCTTCAGCACGCTGACGTACGCGCGGTCGGCGTCGGAGGCCGAGGACATTTCGGTGTTCGACCGGCGGCGGCAGCGGAACATCGCCGCCTACGCGTCGAAGGAAAAACTGGCCGAGCGCGGCCGCTTCTACGACGAAGACGACCTGGCGGCGTACGACGTGATCGGCTACGACATCGACGTCACGCTGGCGCCCGATCGGAACTTCATCAACGGCCGGGTGAGGCTGACGCTCGAGACCCGCGCGCCGATTGCCAACCAGATCACCCTGCGCCTGTCCAACGCGTTGACCGTGCAATCGGTGGTCAGCGAAGAGTTCGGGCGGTTGTTCAGCCTCCGATCGGCCACACAAAATGCGGTGCTGGTGAACCTGCCGGCCTCGGTCCTCAGCGGCACGGAGTTGACGCTCACGGTCATCTACAGCGGACGGCTGACGCCGCAGTCGCCCGATCGCGAAACGATCGAGCTCGAGCAGGGTGTGTTCGAAGAAACGTTTCCGCGCGCCGAACCGAGCCAGCTGTACAGCAGCCGGAGCCATTGGTACCCGCAGTCGCCCATCTCGGACTACGCGACCGCCACCATCAGGATTACGCTGCCGGCCGTCTTCGGGTGCGTCGCGACCGGCGAGCTGCTGCCCGACTCGCCGACGCTCAGTCCCGGGGTGAACGGCGGGCAGCCGCGCCGCGTCTGGCAGTTCGCGGCGTTTCGGCCCGTGAGATATCTGGCGTTGCTCGTCAGCCGCTTCACGAACGTGGCCCAGACGACGCTTGTGTTCGATGCGCCTTCGCGGCCTACGGCCGCTTCGGCGGCACAAGTCACACCTTCGGCGTCGCGGGAGGCGCCTTCGCCGTCTTCTCGCGCGTCGGTGGTCGCCCTGTCACCGACGCGCGACGCCGAGATCGCGGCCGCGTCCCTGGCGCCATCGGTCAGCGGCGCCGTGTACGACTCGCTCCAGCTGTCGATCGCCGCCAATCCCCGCCAGGTCGACCGGGGCCGAAATCTCGTCGAGCACGCAGCCGACGTGGCCCGGTTCTATCAGTCCATCATCGGCGACTCGCCGTACCAGACCTTCACCCTGGCGCTCATCGAGACGTCTCTTCCCGGCGGCCACAGTCCCGCCTACTTCGCGGCGCTCAACCAGCCGCTGCCAAACACGCCCATCTCGTGGCGCTCGGACCCGGCCAACTTCGAAGGGTTTGCCGAGTTCTTCCTCGCGCACGAGATGGCGCACCAATGGTGGGGCCAGGCGGTCGGCTGGCAGAACTATCACGAGCAGTGGCTGAGCGAAGGCTTTTCGCAGTATTTCGCCGGTCTGTACGCGAAGCACTCGGGCGGCGACGAGACGTTTGCGGCGATTTTGCGGCAGTGGCGCAAGTGGAGCCTCGACAAATCGGACCAGGGGCCGGTGTACCTCGGATACCGGCTGGGTCACATCAAGAACGACAGCCGCGTGTTTCGCGCGCTCGTGTACAACAAGGGTGCGGCCGTGTTGCACATGCTCCGCCGCCTCCTGGGCGACGAGGCGTTCTTCGGCGGCATCCGGCGCTTCTACGTCGAGTCGCGATTCAAGAAAGCGGGCACCGAAGACCTGCGCCGCGCCATGGAGGCCGAGAGCGGCCGATCGCTCGAGCGCTTCTTCGAGCGATGGATCTACGGCGCCGCGCTGCCGCGCCTCGCGTTCGAGTACCGGGTCGAGTCCTCGGCCGACGGGCAGGTCGTCGTACTCCGCTTCGAGCAAACGGGCGACGTGTTCGACATTCCCGTGACGGTCACCCTCCAGTACGCGGACCGGCGGTCGGTGGACGTCTTCGTCCCTGTCACCGATCGCAGCGTCGAGCACCGCGTCGCGCTCGACGGAACGCTGAGGACCGCGGAGGTCAGCAAGGACGATGGATCGCTCGCGGAAGTGTCACGAACGCCCTGAACACGATCGAGGCAGAGCGCGCATCCTTCGGCCTCTGCGGTGAACGTCGTGACCCGCGACGCTCTGATATGATCGAAGGTCAATGGACACCGTCACGCTGACAATCGACGGCCGGCCGGTCAAAGTTGAGAAAGGCAGGACGGTGCTGCAGGCCGCCATCGAGAGCGGCATCGAGATTCCGTACTACTGCTATCACCCGGGCATCGGCGTCGACGGCTCGTGCCGTGTCTGCATCGTCAAAATCGAGAAGATGCCGAAGCTGCAGACGTCGTGCTCCACGATCTGCGGCGACGGCATGGTCGTCTCCACACGCACGGCCGATGTCGTGGCGGCGCGCGCCGGCGTGTTCGAGTTGCTGCTGATCAACCACCCGCTCGACTGCCCCGTGTGCGACAAGGGCGGCGAGTGCCCGCTCCAGGATTTTTCGTACGCATTCGGGCCGGACCAGAGCCGCATGGAGTTTCCGCGCCGCACTTTCGACGGCGAGGGCGTGAAGGCCGATGTCGACTTCGGCCCGACGCTGATGCTCAACCGCAACCGCTGCATCCTCTGCACGCGGTGCGTGCGCTTCATGCGCGACGTCGAGGGCGACGCGCAGATCAACGTCATCGACCGCGGATACGGCAGCGAGATCGCGACGTTCCAGGAGGAGGGCGTGCATTCGCTCCTCTCCGGCAACCTCATGGACGTGTGCCCCGTCGGCGCGATCACCACGAGAGACTACCGGTTCAAGTCGCGCCCGTGGGACAACCCGGACGCCGCCGACACGATCTGCACGCTGTGCTCGAAGGGCTGCAACACCACGGCGTGGATCAAGGCGAAACCCGAGTGGGCGAAGGGGTCGCGCCTGATCCGGTTCACGCCACGGTTCAACCCCACCGTCAACGGCTACTGGATGTGCGACATCGGGCGCTTCGAGTATCACTGGATTGAGAGCGACGATCGCCTTCGGGTCCCGCTCGCGCGCGTGGGTGGCGTCGAGCGCCCGATCGCCTGGCACGACCTCCTGCCCCAGGTCGCCGACCGACTCGCCGCGGCCGGGGCGACCTCTCCCGGGAGCGTCCGTTTTCTGCTGTCGGCGCATGCATCGAACGAAGAACTGTTCTTGTTCAAGCGGCTCGCCGAACACCTCGACCTCGAGCGTCGTCTCTCGACCCTCGACCGGGAGCGAGTCGAGCCCGAGGACGTCGTCACGGTGAGCTGGCGCCACACCAAGAAAACCCAGCCGGCGCGCACGAAGTTCGTCGTGCCGGCCGTGGACGCGCCCAACGTGAACGGCGCGCGTGCGCTCGGCCTCGCGCCGGGCGCGCCAGGCAGCCCGCAAGGACCGGCCGATGTGTCCGCCCTCCGATCGGCGGTCGAGGCCGGGCGCGTGTCCGCGTTGTATGTGTTCGATCCAGGGCCCGACGGCTCGCTCGGCGATACCCGGTGGATCGTCGACGCCCGCGCCTCGGGAGCACTCGGCCTGCTCGTCGTGCACGGCGTGCTCCTCACGGCTGTGGCGCGCGCCGCGGATTTCGTGCTTCCCGGCGCATCCTTCGTCGAGAAAGAAGCGTCTTATACAAACGACCGGGGGCGCCTTCAAGGCACCGCCCGGGCGATTCCCCTGCCGGGCGAGGCCGTCGAGGATTGGCGGATTCTCGTGAAGCTCTGCTCGGCGCTCGGCGTGCCGATCGAGTGCGACACGTTCGAGAGCGCCGCGGACGTGCGGGGCGCGATCGCCGCGTGCTTCCCGGACGTGACCGGCCTCGCCGGACTGGCCACGTTGGCGTTCAACGCGCCGGCACCCGCCGACCACTGGCTGCAGGCATCGAACCCGTCGGAACGCTGGAAATGGGATGTCATGTTCCAGGATCTGCCGCCGGTGAAGGGCTCGGTCGATCCGTCGGCTCTGCCGCCGCCGCCCGGGGTGATTCCGTTGCGAGCGATCAAATGACCGTGCGATCACGAATTCTTAATTCTTAATTCCCAATTCTTCATTTCGAATGCTCTGCCGCGCCATCGCTCTCATCGGCGTTCTGCTCGCAGCATCCGGCGCGGCCGCTGCACAGGAAATCACCGCGCCCGGGCCCGCCACGCTTCGGGCGCTCGTCGACAGCGACGGCGTCCGTCCGGGCACGACCGTTCGCGCCGTCCTCCAGGTCACACTGCCCGCCGATCGAAAGGGACTGCACACCAACGCCAACAAGCCGCGCGATCCGAATCTCATCCCGACCGAGCTGACCCTCGAGCCGCCGGCGGGCATCTCGGTGGCCGAGATCGTCTATCCCGAACCCGTTGATCTAGAACAAGTCGGCGCCGATCAGCCCTTGGCCGTGTACGAGCACGAGTTCTCGATCGGCGTGGTGTTCGAGGTCGGCCGCGACGTCGCCAGCGGTGACGTCACGGTCGCCGGGACGCTTCGCTACCAGGCCTGCGACGAGAAGCAGTGCTACTTCCCCAAGAACCTCCCCGCCGAATGGACCGTTCGAATTGTCGGCAGAAACGCCGCGGTGAACGCCGTGAACACAGAGGCGTTCGCCAGGATTCCGTTCGGCCGCGGGCAAAAGCCGGGACTCGCCGCGGACATCCGGCCCAGGCCCGAGCCGGCGGGGGCGGCGTCGGCCGCCACGAGCGAGGAACGCGCGCGCGACGCCGTCGCCAGACTCGACGACTTCGCCGTCGCCGGGATGACCGTCGGTTACCTCGGGGCGGAAGATTTCCTGCAGTTCATCCGCGATGCCGAAGCGGGCGTCGTGCAGAAGGGCCTGTTCGAGGGCCGCGGACCGCTCGCGATCCTGCTGATCGTGTTTCTCGGCGGTCTGGCGCTCAACCTCACGCCGTGCGTGCTGCCGATGATCCCGATCAACCTCGCCATCATCGGAGCCGGCTCCCAGGCCGGATCGCGCAGCCGCGGATTTCTGCTCGGCTCGGTGTACGGGGCCGCCATGGCCTTCGTCTACGGCGTCCTCGGCCTCATCGTCGTGCTCACGGCCGGCACGTTCGGGACGATTAATTCTTCGCCCTGGTTCAACCTGGCGATCGCCCTCGTGTTCGTCGTGCTCGGGCTGGCCATGTTCGACCTGCTCGTGATCGATTTCTCGAGCCTCGGCAGCCGTTTCCGCGTCAGCGAGCAAGGCCGCGGCACCCTGGTCGTGGCATTCTCGATGGGAGCCATTGCCGCGCTGCTCGCCGGCGCCTGCGTGGCCCCGGTCGTGGTCCAAGTGGTGCTGCTGTCGAGCAACATGTACGCCGCCGGCACGACGGCCGCGCTGGCGCTGCCCTTCGTGCTTGGCGTCGGCATGGCGGTGCCCTGGCCGCTTGCGGGGGCCGGCATCAGCGCCCTCCCACGCCCGGGCGCCTGGATGGTCGCGGTCAAGCAGGTCTTCGGCGTCGTCATTCTCGGAACCGCGCTGTACTACGGTTACGAATCGTACTTGCTGTTCTCGAACCGCTGGGTCGACGCGTCGGAAGTGTCGGCCAGCGTCGAGGAAAAGTTGAAGGCCGGGTGGCAGCCGGTGCTCGCCGACGGACTGGCCGCCGCCTCGGCGGAAGGCAAGCCCGTGCTCATCGACCTCTGGGCCACGTGGTGCAAGAACTGCCTCGTCATGGACCGGACGACCTTGGCGAACCAGGACGTGACGAGGGCGCTGTCGGGGTACGTGAAGGTCAAGCTGCAGGCCGAAGATCTGGATCAATCGCCGGCCAGGGAAGTGCTGCAACGCGTCAAGTCATCCGGACTCCCCACTTATGTGATTCTCAAGCCCAAACGGTGAATCGCGAATTTGAGGATTTGAGGATTTGAGGAGTTGAGGATTTAGCGAAACTTGAGGATTTGAGAACTTGAGGATTTCGCGTCAAGAGCCTGTGACGCAGGCCGCAGCGTGACTCGCTCCTGACATAAAATCCTCAAATTCTCAAATCTTCAAATCCTCAAATTCCTCCTTCAACTCCTCAAATCCTCAAATTCCTTCTTCAATTCCTCAATTCCTTAAATCCTCAAATCCTCAAATCCTCAAATTCCATGGTACTCTCTGTGCGTCCGGGTCCTTGATGCGTTCACGTGCGGCGAGACTCACGGCAACCGCGGCGGCCCTGATGGCTCTGGGCGCCGCGGGATATCTCTTTTTCACGATCGAACAAGACATCGCCTTTCGCCGCGAGACGCTTCGGTCCTTCGACCGTCGCGCGCGCGAAGTGGCGAGCGCGCTGGCGGACATGCGCGCGGCCGAGCAGGCGTATGTCGCGGCCGGCCAGGGTACTGACTTCTGGATGCCGAAGGTCGCGGCGCTTCTCGCGGACGTGGCGCCACGTGTCGACGCCCTGCGCCCGTCGGCAGCCACCAACGAGGCGCGAAGCGCGTTGATGGAAGCCGCCGCCCTCGTCACCGAGTTCGGCAACATCGATCGGCGCGCGCGCGACTACCTGCGCTCGGGCCAGACGCTGATGGCCGGCGACGTGGTCTTCAGCGAAGGCGGTGAGACAACGGCTGCGGCGGTCCGGCAGGTGGAATCGGCGCGGCTCGCCGAGAACCGTGGGTTCGACCTGGCCGAGGCCCGACTGGGCCGCCGGCAAGCAGCGGTCATGGGCGGCGCCGCTGGCTTCAGCGTGCTCGTCCTCTTGGCGCTGGCTGTTGCGGCCCCGAAGCCCCGCGAGGAGGCCCGCGGTGGCGACGAAGCACCGGCAGAGGCGGCCGGCGAGTTGATGTTGAGAGAGCCTGCCGCTCGGCCCACACCGGCGGGCGGCCCTATCCCGCTGCTCAAGGCCGCCGCCGAGCTCTGCACCGATTTCGGCCGCCTCACCGATTCGCGCGATCTCACGCGGCTGCTCTCGCGCGTGGCCACCGTCATGGACGCAAGCGGCGTGGTGGTCTGGCTGGGTGACCACCCAGGCGCCGACCTCCGGCCCGTGTTCGCGCACGGCTATTCCGACCAGGCGCTCGCCCGGATGACGGCGACGGCGATTCCGCGCGCGGCCGACAACGCCGTCGCTGCCGCGTACCGCAGCGAAACACTGCAAGTCGTGCTGAGTCGCCCGGGGGCGTCGAACGGCGCGGTCGTGGCGCCGCTTCTGACTCCGGAAGGCTGCATCGGCGCGTTCACGGCTGAACTTCTGGCCGGCCGCGAGACGTCCGAAGCGGTTCAGGCGATCGCCTCGCTCTTCGCGGCACAGCTCACGGGCGTGCTCGCTGCGTCGGTTCAGCGGGCCGAGTCGCCGGCGACGCAGCGAGTCGTCAGTCGTTAGTCGCTAGTCGATAGTCGATAGTCCTTTGATCTTTTCCACTTTCGCACGGGTAATTGCTACACAGTCCCGTCAGCTACCCGCGCCGTTTGCGATCGTCCCGGTTCAAGTGCTTGATCAGCCCCGTCAGCATCCTTTCGATCTCGTTGTACTGCTTGCAGATACGCTCGAGGTCGACTGATGTCACGTGATCGCGGCCCAGCGCCACGCGCAGCTGCGTACGTGTCTCATTACTGGACCCGCGGGAGTTGTACAGGTAATGCGCGAAATGGCGATCGGTCTTCAACGCGCTTGGCCACACCCGCGCGGTCAAGCACGAAATATGCCGCTCTCGCGACTAACGACTCGCGACTATCGACTAACGACTAACGACCAGCGACTGTTTGACTAACGACTATTCGACTAACGACTATTTGACTAACGGCTAACGATGCCGAAATCACGTCTGTCGACGGCGAAGGCGCAGATTCTCGAGCGGACCGAGCGCGAGAAGATCAAGTTCATGCGCCTCCAGTTCACCGACATCTTGGGGGCCATCAAG
>Ga0156018_1042_pt3 | contig 13489 bp, 11 predicted proteins | sample RifCSPlowO2_02_FD_107672 | JGI IMG/M metagenome (GOLD analysis project Ga0156018, IMG submission 107672) | Acidobacteria bacterium RIFCSPLOWO2_02_FULL_65_29 | reverse complement strand
TGAAGCCTGGCGAGACACTGACGCAAGCCAATGCGGACGTGGCCCGGATGATACCGAACTGGCTGAAAGGCTGGCCTGCACCTCGCGGAATCAATCCTCAAATCTTCGAGAAGGCGAAGTTCACACCGGCGCTGCGGCCGTTGAAGGAGGAGGTAGTAGGCGATATCGGCAACGTGTTGTGGATATTGATGGGGACGATTGGAATCGTGTTGCTGATCGCGTGCGCGAATGTGGCGAATCTACTGTTGGTCCGCGCTGAAGGACGGCACCAGGAACTGGCCATTCGCACCGCGCTCGGTGCCGGATGGGGTCGCATCGCACGCGAATTGTTGCTCGAGAGTCTGGCGCTGGGCATGATGGGCGGTGTGGTGGGGTTGGGGCTGGCATTTGGCGCATTACAGCTTCTGGTGACCGCCGGGCCGGCAAGTCTGCCGCGCATCGGCGAGATCACGATCGATCCGACAGTACTGTCGTTCTCTTTGATCATCTCGCTGCTCTCAGGGCTCTTGTTCGGCTGTATTCCGGTGGTCAAGCACGCAGGGCCGTCTGTCGCGGCCCCGTTGCGCAGCGGTGGGCGCACGGCGAGCCAGAGCAGAGAGCGTCATCGAGCGCGGAACACCTTAGTCGTGGTGCAAGTAGCTCTCGCGCTGGTGTTGCTCGTCGGCTCTGGCCTCATGATCCGCACATTCCAGGCGTTGCGAGCCGTTGAACCGGGCTTCACGACGCCCGATGAACTTCAGATGCTGCGCGTCGCCATTCCCGAGGCGCAGGTCGCGGACGCAGAACGGGTCGTCCGCATACTGAACGACATTCGCGACGGCATTGCGGCCATCCCCGGCGCGACCGCGGCGTCGTTTACAAGCTCCGCGCCAATGGAGCCATTTAGCAGCAACGACGGGCTCTTCATCGAGGATCAGACGTACGCCGCAGGCCAGATTCCTGCCATCCGGACGTTCAAGTTCGTTTCGCCGGGGTTCTTTCAGACAGTCGGCGCTCCGCTCGTTGCCGGGCGCGACCTCACGTGGACGGACATTTACGAACGGAGGCCCGTAGCTGTGATCTCCGAGAACCTCGCACGAGAGGTGTGGCCGGAACCGGCTGCAGCGCTTGGCAAGCGCATCCGCGAAAACCCTGCGAATCCCTGGCGTGAAATCGTCGGCGTCGTCGGAGACGTGTATGACGATGGAGTGGATGTGAAGGCACCCACGATTGTCTATTGGCCGGTTCTGATGGAAAACTTCTCGCGTAGTCGCGTCCGGGTTCAGCGCTCGGCGACGTTCGTTGTCCGCAGCAGGCGGACTGGTACGGAGAGCTTCCTCAAGGAGATTCGCGAGGCGGTCTGGGCGGTGAACGGGAACCTTCCCCTGGCACAAGTCCGCACTCTGGGCGATGTGTACAAGCGCTCCATGGCCCGGACCTCATTCACACTAGTGATGCTGGCGATTGCCGCCTCCATGGCGCTGGTCCTGGGCGTCGTGGGCATCTACGGCGTGATCGCGTACGCCGTCACGCAGAGGACACGCGAAATCGGCATCCGCGTGGCGCTCGGTGCGCCGCACTGGGAGCTGAAACGGATGTTCGTGCGCCACGGTCTGGCGCTGGCGGCCGTTGGCGTGATCTTCGGCCTTGCTGGTGCCGCAGTGCTCACGCGGTTGATGGCCTCGCTGCTGTTCGAGACTAGTCCACTCGATCCGACGACCTATGTCCTCGTTTCTCTTGGCCTCGTCGCGGTCGCCGCGCTCGCTAGCTACGTGCCCGCGCATAGGGCGACGGCGGTTGATCCCATGAGTACCCTGCGGGCTGAGTAAAGAGAGCGAGCAACTTCGCAGGAACCTATTACGGGTCCTTTTGGCGAGGGTCGTGCCCGCTCCGACGTTGGGATTCCGTGTCCGTTCGGTCATCGATGTCATGATCTGTCGAGCTGATATCGGCGTCACAGCTCAGCGACGGCGTTTGCCGTAATTCCTGCGGAGCTCGGATTGGCGGTCGGATTCCCTGGCGGCTACGATGTTGACGTTTGCGGGAAGGCTTGATGAGCGACATCACTCACTCGTGCCGCAGTGCCACCAGCGGATCGACGCGCGAAGCCCGGCGGGCTCGCAAGTACGCCGCGAGCTTCGCGGCTGTCGTCAGCAACACAATCGCTCCGCCAATGGCTGCGGGATCGGTCGGCGTCAACCCAACAGCATCGACTCAACCCAACGCAATGCCGCCCACGCCGCCGGCAATCCCAGCGCGATTCCGATCAATACGAGCCGAGCCCCACCCTTGAGCACCACGCGATCAGCAAGGCGCCGAGTGTCCCAAAGGTGAGGAACACGGCCTGGCTCACGATGCCCGGATAGGTGGCCTCGAAGATGACGGAGATGCCGCCGAGCGCGAAGCCCTCCAGCACCGCGTAGATGGGCGTCGTATAGGGCGCCCACGCGTGCTTGAAGACGGTCACAAGAGCCAGGGCGAACCCGCCCAGCGCTCCTGCCATGATAAACGCGCCGATGCCGGGATCGGCGGCGCCTCGATTCCAGACGTAACCGGCCGAGATCAGGAGCATGACGAGCGACAGGGCGGTCTTGTTGACCGTCCCGCCGATGGTCATGACGCCCGCGTCGAAGGCGGCCGGGACCCGGCTGAAGGTGTCAGCCTGAATCGTGGGATTAGCCGACCGCCACGCCATCGTCGCTGCCATGGTGTGCTCCTGTCTAAGCGGTCGCGACCACCCGACCGCAGTTGGTTTCTGCCTCCGCAAACGGAGGTACCTGATCCGCCTGATCCGCCGCATGAAGACAGGGCATCAGGAGATCGCGATCCAATTGAGCCCCGCAATTCGATGCAAAAAGCTTTACTTCGTCGGAATCCGCAGCCGTTGTCCGATCCGGATGACCGTGCGCACGCCCAGCGAGTTGGCGTTCTGGACGGCCTCGATGGTCGTTCCATAGCGACGGGCGATAGCCGTGAGGTTCTCGCCCCGGCTGACGCGATGAATCCGGTACGTCGGACGTGGGGACGCCGGCCGGATGGGAGGCACGGTGGGGCGAACGCGGACCACCATGCCCGCGCGAACGTCCTGGTCCCACAGGTTGTTGTCGCGCACGAGCTGCCAGGGATCGGTCTGCAACCGGGCGGCGACCATGACGAAATCTTCGCCGACGCGGACGCGGTGCTCGGTCAGCGTGTCCGTCGAGTCGAACGGGATGGTCAACACCATGTCAGGGCGCAGGAGTTGCAGTCGCCACAACTCGTTCGCGCTGCGCAGCCCGTCCACGTCCACGCCGAACGCAAAGGCGAGATTGATATAGTTGTCGCCAATCCGGGCGCGGTATTCAAGCCGATCGTCCTCAGTCACGTCGAACGAGTCCCTGACAGGATGTCGGGGATAGGCGATCAGATGAGTGGCCTGGTTCAGTCTCTGATCCGTGATGAATGGGTTATAGAGTCGGAGTTGGATCAGCGGCACCTGCAATCGGAGCGACAGCGTCCACCAGTCGTCACCCTTCCGCGACCTGACAAGACCGAGCTCGGCGGCATGCGCGCGAACGGACGGCTCGTACACCTTGAGCACCGATCGGTAATCGCCGACGCCAAGCACGTACTGCAGCGACTCGAGCGGCATCGCACGGCCTCGCGCGACCCGTCCGGGACCGCCGTTGTAGGCCGCCAGGGCGTAGTCTTCGCGCCCGAACTGTTCCACGAGTTGCCCGAGATACTTGATCCCGGCTTCGATGTTGGTGGGCACCCGCATGAATCGGAACGTCGCCGGCATCACCTGGAAGTAGCCGTCGGCGCCGGCGCCGGACGTCAGGTTGGCGTTCCCGCCGGATTCGTACATGCAGACGGCTCGGGCGAGCGAGGGATCCACCCCATACTTCTTCGAAGCCCAGACGATGTTTCCTTCGATCTCCATGACCTTGCGGTACATGCCCAGGAATGCCGGCGAGAAGTCGTTGAGCGGGACGAGGGCAGCGGTGTTCACCGGGTCGTTCTCACCAGCTCCGGGCTGCTGGGCCAACGCAGGACGACTGACCGTCATAGCGGTGATCACCAACGCCAGGACGGCGGCCAAACGCTGTATACCGCTGTAGGAAATGATCATTCCGATGTCTCCTTCGACTCCTTCGTCACCGCCGCTAGGGCCTGGCAAGCAGAGCCTCATCCGACTCGCGGGAGCCGGTCACCAGGGTGTTGGGCGCACCGAGCTGATTCGTGAGTTGCGCAACGCTTCATCCCGGAGAGCTTCGAAGGTCTTCAACGATCCGGCGGATATCGGGTCTCCGGCCGGCAGCTTGCGCTGTTCGACGAGGGGGTTGACGAACACGCCGCGCTTCGTCAGCCGGTAGTCCCCAGGTGGGGACCCATGACGACGCCGGATGCGCCGACCCGTCCGATCAGGTCGTCTTGCGAGACTCGGGTGCCCGAACGGAGACCCGTGGCGATGGATGACACGTGCAGAGAGGGGTCGATTGAACGGATTCCCTCGTACCGATGCGCCTCGCATTAGGTTCTCGGCGCGGGCAGCCGCTCTGCCGGAATACCCAAGGCGAGCGCGATCGCACGGAGTGACGACCGAATGGTCCGGACATTTCGAGGCCCCATCCGCAGGAGCTGTTTTTGTGCAGCTGGCAGCACCTCGACGTCTGGAGCGGCGAAGCCATAGCCAACCCCGCCCTGCGGCTCGGCTCGCACGGGATCATCAACGATCGGCGTCTTGAGTAAGAGGACGATCGCACGTTCGAGTGTGCGATCGAAGGGCATGTCAGGAAGACCGAGATCGCGGGACGCCTCCTCGATACGAGGCTTGAGCGTCGCATACAGGCGGGCGGCGCCGGCCGGATCGATTGAGGCCGCTGCGGCCGCCAATCCGTCATAGCGCTCATAACTACGGGGATCGATGTACAGATCGCCGCCGCGTTCGACCACGTGGAAGCCTGACGAAGGGCGCAGCACCCGGACCTGGCCGGCTGGTGTCCGTCCCTCAGCGATGATCGAGACAACAACCACGAAGTTGCGAATGAGACCTTCAGTCGCGAGCCAAGCGGCCACACGTGGATGCGGGGTGATCTGCTTCAGCAGGTCGCGGACCACGGGATCGGTCTGGTCGAGCGGCGGCAGGACGATGGGTGCGGCGTCGCCCCCAAGTGGTTGAACGGGTTGCGGCAGTGTCTCGACGCGTTCGGGCTCCGTGGTCGCGGGCGCCGACGTCTGTCGGCCCCCGAAGGCGACGTACGCGGCGATCGCGGTTGCGGCGATCAGCCCGGCTACGACCATCCACAAGCCCGCCGGACGCCTCGGTGGAGCCTGGCGGGGCGGCTCGTCTGGAGGTTTCAGCAGCTCGTAGTCCGGTGTGTCCGCCATATCACTTTGCGAGTCGACCATCAGAACACTCAGCTCCGTCCGCCATCTGGAGGCTGAGTTCGCGTCTCGCGTAGTTCCCGTTCCGCTTGTAACCAGTCGTCCAGATCGCGACCATGCTCGCGTCCGCGGCGGTCGAAGATGTCGTACGCCCGCCGGGCTGTGGCTTCGTGACCGTTATCGCTCGCCGTCGCCGCAACACTCCGCGTCTTCGAGCGTCGTCTCCCCGATTCTTCCCGTTTGACCTTGTGTCGGTCTGCCATCACGTCATTTCTTGCCGCAGGCCTCCGAGACACCTGCGACGACTCAAATAGGTTTTCGGATTTCACGTTCGTTGTAAATGCCCGTGCGAGTCAATCCGCGGGCTCCGCGGACGAATCGAATCCAAACAGCGTGAGGTGATCGTGCGGGCGGGCGATTAGAAGACGCCGCGGCCGAGATTTCTGAACACGCGGGGAAGCCAGTGTGGCGCAGAGCGATGGAGGTGAGGAAGAGAGTCGCGTGGGTCCACAGATTGACGAAGCGGTCTCATCGATAACACCATAACCCCGTCACGATGCCTTGTCAACGTGAAGTCGGTGCCAGTCGCCCCCCTTGATCTCGCAGGCACGGCTCATTCCGCGGCGGCCTGGCCTTGGCGCTGCACGAGCGTCCGGATTGGAAACGGAATGGTGATGTCCTCCTGCCGGTAGCGCTGGTGCAGACGCTTCACGAATTCGTGCTTGACGAGATACTGGTCGACAAACTCGCTCGCGCGCAGGATCACGGTGAAGTCGATGCAACCAGCACGGCGAGCTCGATCGGCTCGAGCCGTCGCGGGCTCGCTGATCAGGCAGATCGCGAGCGAGGGCCGGCTGCGCCACATCGCGCGCACAGCCCCGCACGATGATCTCCGACCAGGGAAGGCGCGCGTCAGATTGCCGTCAGCACCCTTGAGCGCGAGCACGTCCTCGTGGCCGAGAGCCGTTTCGACGGACCGCCCGAGCTTGGCCCAGTGCTCGATCTGTGCGGTGATGGAGCGGTCGGAGGCTTCCGCCTCGGTGCGAGCCAGTTTCACGAGCGCATCTGACAACTTCACTGGCATCCCCACGGCGTTCACCTCTGGGTAGTATTTTACCGGGGTCATGCGCAAACCGCTGAACCTTCGCCTGGAGCCACTGGGTGCTTCTCGTCGAGCGGCGAAAAGACGACTGGCGGGCCTTCGGACCAGATGCGCTCGCAGGCGACCATGTTCTTTGCCCTGTCGTGGAGTTCGATGCTGACGACGAGGCGAAGCGGTGGCATCGACGCAGAGTGTAATCCTCGAAACCAATTCGGTGCACACCTCGCGGGGAGATCGATTTCGAGAAGGGGAATTATGGGGTGTAGTTCGAGCCAGCGAGGTGACGCGCCTCAACGGCTGCTGTGTGACGATACGTTGCCGTTGCCATGCCGTCGTTGTTCCTGTAAAAATGACGGCATGACGGCACGCGACTATCCCCGCACGCTCCGCCCCCCGAGCGCGAGCTTCTTCCTGTTCGGGATCCGCGGCGTCGGAAAGAGCACCTGGGCTCGACAGCGATTCCCACACGCGCCGCGTATCGACCTCCTCGACGAAGGCGCGTTCCAGTCCTTCGTCGCGGTCGAGGTGAAGACGACGGCAAACCCGGCGCAACCCCACCTCGCCGGCCTTGGAGCCATCGCCGATCTCGCCGGCATCAAGCAGCGTGTGCTCGTCCACATGGGTGAACGTGCGTTCAACACGCGGAAGGGATCGAGGCGCTGCCAGTGATGCAATTCGCCCAGGAAGTCTTGTCGGGGAAGCTCTGAAGGGAATCGAAAAGAGGTATCAGATGAGGCCCTCCAGACTCTTGATTCGATGTGTTCTATCGCTCGCCGCGCTCGCGACCATCGCGAGCGTCGCCGCCTCGCAGACGCCGTCGCCCGCGCGTCTGCTCGTCCTGCTCAGAAACGCCAGCGCCCTGGCGATCGTCGATCCAGCGTCCGGTCACGTGCTCGGCCGCGTCCCGGTCGGCAAGGATCCGCACGAGGTCGCGGTGACGCCCGACGGCAAGATGGCGTTCGTGGCGAGCCCCAGCGAAGGCATCTCGGTCATCGACGTGCCGGCGATGAAGGAGCTGCGGCGCGTCGATACCGGCGCCCTGAGCGCGCCGCACGACGTGCTCTACGCCGGCGGGAAGGTGTACTTCACCGCCGAGGGCTTCAAGACCATCGGCCGCTACGACCCGGCCGCGAACAAGATCGAGTGGATGCTCGGGATCGGCCAGGACGGGACGCACATGATGGTGCTCGCGAAGGATCAGCAGACGATGTGGGTGCCGAACCGGGGATCCAACAGCATCTCGGTCATCGACGGGGTGGCCGGCGGGCCGCCCAAGTTCCGCACCACCGCGATCCCCGTGCCTGGCAAGACGCCGGAAGGCCTTGACCTCTCCCCCGACGGCCGCGAGCTCTGGACGGCGACGCGTGGCGACGGAGGGGTCTCCATCATCGATACGACGAGCCGGAAGGTCACGCAGTCGTTCAACCTGAAGCTCACCGACGCCAATCGCCTGAAGTTCACACCCGACGGCAAAGTGCTCATCCTCGACGGCGGCACGGGCACCCTGATCGTCCTCGATGCGGCCTCCCGCAAGGAGATCAAGCGGCTCAAGGTCGCGCCGGGCGACAGCGGCGCCGGCGGCGTCTTCGTGATGCCCGACGGTTCGCGCGCCTACCTGGGGCTCCGGGATGACCACAGCGTGGTCGTGATTGATTTGAAAACGCTCGAGATCGCCAATCGTTTCGCGATGGGACCCAATTCTGGTCCCGGCTGCATCAACTGGGCGTTCCTGAGATGACAGAGGGCGGGATCTGAAGGCCCTCATCGCCTCGAGCCGCGGAAGCGCACACGCGCAGGACAGGCTGTTCACTCCCAAGACCAACTCTTGGTGGCGGGGTCCCAGAGGGCCCAGCAGTCCTGGCTGAGGCCGTTGTCGAGGAGCTCGGTGTCAGCATGGCTCTCGCACTGCGCTCGCATGGTGCTCCCTACTGACCGGAAGGTGGTGTCGCCCCTCGACCTGATCCGGCGCCTCGACCGACGCGGCTCGCCGCTCACTGTTCCGAGCGCGGATCGCCTCCCACGGCAGACTTCAGCAGCCCCAGCAGCTCGATCGGCAGCGGAAAGATGATCGTCGAGTTTTTTTCCGCGGCAATCTCGGTCAGCGTTTGCAGGTAGCGCAACGTGATGCTCAAGGGCTGCGACGCGATGACGTTGGCTGCCTGCGCGAGCTTGGCCGACGCTTCGAGCTCGCCCTCGGCGTGAATGATCTTGGCGCGCTTCTCCCGCTCGGCTTCGGCTTGACGGGCCATGGACCGCTGCATGTCGGCCGGCAGATCGACGTGCTTCACTTCGACGGCGGACACCTTGATGCCCCAGGGCTCGGCGTGCTGGTCGAGAATCTGTTGCAGCTGCTGATTCAGACGATCCCGCTCGGCCAGCAGGTCGTCGAGTTGCGCCTGCCCGAGCACGCTCCGGAGCGTCGTCTGCGCGAGCTGACTCGTCGCATATTGATACTGCTCGACTTCCACGATGGCCCGTCGCGGGTCGATGACCCGATAGTACAGGACCGCGCTCACTTTGACCGACACGTTGTCCCGGGTGATGACATCCTGCGGCGGCACCTCCAGGGCGACGGTTCGCAGGCTGACCCGCACGATGCGGTCGATAGGCACGAACACCAGAATCACGCCGGGCCCCTTGGGCTGTGGCAGCAGTTTGCCCAGGCGGAAGATGACTCCCCGCTCGTACTCCGCCAGGATCTTGATTGAGCCGATCACATACAGCGCCAGGAGGGCCACGACGATCAGAAACGGGGGAACGGGAAAGTCCACGGCAACACCTCTTTCAACGGTAATTGTCTACCGCCTTCGATCCATGAGCGGTAAACAATTACTAGTAACTGTTTACCGTTATGCACCAGTCGACCCGGTAAACCGTTACTTTCAACGATCCTCGCCCACGTGGGAATCGGACCTGGCTTTGCGGACGGTGAGCCGCAAGCCCTCGACGGCAGTGACCGAGACCGCATCGCCTGCGGCGATGGGTTCCGCGGCGCTCGCCGTCCAGAGCTCGCCGTGCGTCGCCACGCGACCGGTGGCTCCCGGTTCAATGGCGGTCACGGCGCGTCCGACCTCGCCAACCATGCCCCCGAGGCCTGTGGCTGAGGGCCATCGCTGGGACGCGACTGCGAGCCGCGTCAGGAAGGCCGCGATGCCGGCCACGGCGATCACCGGTGGCAGCACGACGCGGAGGCTCAATTGAAGCGCCGGTTCGGATGAATCCATGAGGATCATCGAGCCGAAGAAAAGACTCGCGATGCCGCCTGCGGCCAGCACGCCGTAGCTCGTCACCTTGACTTCGAGGACGAGGAGTGCCACGCCGAAGGCCATCAACAACACGCCCGCGTAATTCACCGGGAGGATCTGGAAGGCAAAGAAGGCCAACAACAGGCACAGTCCTCCAGCGACGCCCGGCAGCACCGCGCCAGGACTCCACAGTTCGATCGTCAGCCCGAGCGTGCCGAGCGTCAGCAGCAGGTAAGCGATGTTGGGATGAGCGATGGCGCTGAGCAGGCGCTCCCGCCAATTCATCTGGATCGACACCACGAGCGCGTCTGCGGTCTGCACGACCATCTGTGTGCCGTCGAAACGCGTGATGGACTGGCCGTCCAGCTTTCGCAGCAACTCGGGGACATCGGCGGCCACGAGATCGATGAGCGGAGGCGAGGCGCCGAGCGCCTCCGATTCCGTGAACGCACGGCTCTCGCGGACCGCCGCTTCTGCCAGCTCGACGTTTCGATGGCGCCCGCCCGCGAGCGTGCGGGCGTACGCCGCAACGTCCTCGGCCGCCTTTTTGATCACCGTGTCGTCCATCTTCTCGCCGGCGCCCTCGACCGGATGCGCCGCACCGATGTGGGTGCCCGGCGCCATGGCCGCCACGTCGGCAGCGATCGTGATCAGGAAGCCAGCTGACGCCGCGCGAGCGCCCGATGGGCCGACGAAGATGGCGACAGGCGTCCGTGCGGCCAGCATATGCGTCACGATGTCGCGCGTAGAGTCGACCAGGCCGCCGGGCGTCCGCAGCGTGAAGACAACGAGCACGGCGCCGTCGCGATCGGCCCGGTCCATGGTGTCGATCATGTACTGTGCGGAGACCGGGTGGATGATGCTGTCGACGTCAGCCGCGTAGATGACGGGTGAGGGCGATGATTCGTGATACCACGCAGCCCCCGTGCTGGACGCCGCGACCAGCGCTGCTACTCCGGCGAGCCTTCGAACGAGCCGAGTCCCCATGGCCGCTCCCTTGCACCGCAGTGGCTGACTTCATTATCCACCTTCGCCCTGCCGCGCGATCACGCGGGAGATGTGGGCGGCGCCCTTCTCGTCCTTTCAACCGAGCCCGGGGAGAAACGATATACTAGGTCGCCATTCCAAACCGGGCCCACGACGCTCGGCACGACGGCGGACACGAAGGATCAAACCGGTGTGACACCCGGTGGCAGAGTGGGCGTTCATGGAGGCCACATGCGTAATCGACGCCTCGCATCAGCGGGCGCTCTCGCGATCGTGTGGTTAGCACCGATCTTCGTGTCTGGTCAGACGCCTTCCACCAGGGCGGGCGCACCGGTTCAGACATCATGGAAGGTGCCGCAAACACCGTGGGGAGACCCTGATCTTCAGGGAATCTGGAACAATTCCACGACGACTCCTCTCGAACGCCCTGTGTCTCTCGAGGGGAAAGAGTTCTTGACGGCGCGCGAAGCAGCCGAACGCGACGAGCGCGCCGAGCGCACCGCGGACGATGCGCCCGCAGCCGGCAATCCGGGCACGTACAACGGTTTTTGGTTCGACCGCGGCAAGTCGCTGACGCGCACGTCGCTCATCGTGGATCCGTCCGACGGCAGACTGCCTCCCTACACCCCGGACGCGCAGAAGCGGCTGGCCGCTCGCGCCGAGCGCAGGCGCAGACAAGGTCCCGAGCCTGCGGACGGACCGGAGGATCGGAACCTGGCCGAGCGCTGCATCACGCGCGGAGCGCCAAAGCTGCCCGGCGGGTACAATAACAATTTTCAGATCGTGCAGACGCCTCAATACGTCGCGATCCTGCAGGAGATGATCCACGAAGTGCGGATTATTCCTCTCGACAAGCGGCCGCACAGCGATTCACGAATCCGTCTGTGGCTGGGCGACTCACGTGCACACTGGGACGGCAACACATTGGTCGTCGACACCACCAACTACGACGACCGAATCGTCGACAACTCGTTCAACTGCTGCAGGGGCGCCGGCGCCAACCTGCACGTGATCGAACGGTTCACACGTGTCAATGCAGAGACGATCGACTTCCAATACACCGTCGAGGATCCGACGACATGGACGACATCCTGGACCGCGGCCGTTCCCATGACCAGGACCGACGAACCCATCTACGAGTACGCGTGTCACGAAGGCAATTACGGTCTGGCCGGTATCCTCAGAGGAGCGCGCGTCCTCGAGGAGCTCGCAAACGATCCTTCGCGCGAAAAACAATGAGGCTCAACGAAAAGGAAGCGAAGGCATAACTGAAATACGGCCGCGATCGCTAAAGGTCTGAACGATAGGGAACGAAGAAAACTCAATAACTTCTTGCGGAAGATGAAGAATTTGAAGGTCATTCGCTCAGGATGCCGTCAGGTGCTCCTCGACACGCCCTAGAAGCGGAACAGGCGATTGAACTTGACGATCAAGGCTCGGTTGGCAAGATCTGGGAACCGGCGTCCCAGCGTGTCCCGCTCCTCGTTGTAGACCACGAACAGCTCACTGCCCGGCCGATATTCCCACCGCAAGCGCACGTTCGCCGTCATGGCATGGCTGCTGGAGTTGTACTGCAGCAGCGCGCTCGTAAACATCAACGGCGTCATCGTGTAGGTCACGCGCGAGCCGACGAGATGAGTCGTAAACGAGCCTTCGACCAGGTCCACCCAGTTGACCGAGTACGCGGGCTCGATCGAGAGCTGGGGGCTGACGTTCACACGGCCTCGACTGACCCCGAGTGCCGTCTTGTGGCCGCCGAAAAAGGGGCCGCGCTCCGCGGTGACGTTGCCGAACAACTTCCTGTGCCGGCCGAAGTTCATCGCAGCACTCAGGGTTCCAAAGTTGTACCCGCCCACCGGCAGGGTGACACCGGGCGCGATCTGAAACGGACGCGGGAGAAACTCGTACGTGTCGTTGTAGTTGACGCCGAGTCGATCGCTGCTCTGGAACTCGATGGCGAACTCTCCATTCGCGTCGCGCGTTTCCAGGCGGCCGGCACCGTTCTCGACGTACGCCATCGAGCCCGACCAGGAGAACTTGCGGACTGCCTTGATAGAGCGCGGCCGCGGGCTGAACCGGAACAGGCCGAAGCTGCGGCGCATGTCATCGCGCCGTACGAACCCGATGTCAGGATTGAAGTTGTCGCCCACCACGAGGCGCTCGAGTTGGACGCCGTAGCGATCGCCCGCGTAGTCCAGCTGGGTCCGATAGCTGGTGTCCTGGCCAGAAAGCGTTTCGGCGCTCGTGCGCGCCCAGTAGGTGTTGATGGTCAGGTTATCGTAGAAACCGAACGTCCCATCCACGCCGTACGCCTCGTTCGTGCCGGCGCCGCTCTGTCCGACGGATCGTCCAGTGAACAAGAGCCCGACGCTGCTCCGGCGCAGCAGGTCCCGCTTCAGGCGTATCACCGAAAAATTCGTCGCGCGCGATCCGGCGACCTCGTCCGCCCGAATGTCCAGCAGACCGAGCGTGTACCGCCCGACTCGGCCCGTCATGCGCCCGCCAACCTGGATCGGAACTTCGCGGCCCTGTTCAAGCCCGATGCGCCGGCTGTAAAACAGAATGGGCGTATCGCCTCCCCCGCCAAACCCGCCGGCCGCCGCACCGCCGAACGCAAAGGTCCCCTGGTTTTCGAGGAAGAACTCGCGCTTTTCGGGGAAGAACAAATTGAAACGTGTCAGGTTGACCTGTTGCTCATCCGCCTCGACCTGCGCAAAATCGGTGTTGTAGGTGATATCGGCGGTGAGGTTCTGCGTCAGCCCATACTTCACGTCGAACCCGAGGTCTCCCCCGGCATCGTTCGAGACGT
>Ga0156018_1061_pt1 | contig 13495 bp, 11 predicted proteins | sample RifCSPlowO2_02_FD_107672 | JGI IMG/M metagenome (GOLD analysis project Ga0156018, IMG submission 107672) | Acidobacteria bacterium RIFCSPLOWO2_02_FULL_65_29 | reverse complement strand
GGCTTGCCCGGGCAGACGCCACCATGTTATAGTGTCAACTTGGCTCGTAATTCCTTTTCGCTCAATGCTTTGCGGCTCGTCTGGGCAGCCCTGCGAGCGGCGGATCCGGGCGCAAACTTTCAGCGCCTGCTGCGAGCTTCACGGTGACCCATTCGCCGATCGTCAGAGACGCTCTCGATAACGGCCTTCGGATTCTCACCGAGCAGATGACGCAGGTACGCTCGGTCAGCATCGGCGTCTGGCTGACGCGCGGCTCGCGACACGAGACCGCCGACGAGAGCGGCATCGCGCATTTCGTCGAGCACATGCTCTTCAAGGGCACCAAGACGCGGTCGGCCGAAGACATCGCGCAGGCGATCGATTCCATCGGCGGGCAGCTCGACGCCTTCACCGCCAAGGAGTACGCGAGCTACTACATCAAGGTCCTCGACGAGCATCTGCCTCTCGCCATCGACATCCTTTCGGATATCGTGCGCAATCCGGCCTTCAGCGTGGAAGACCTCGAGCGCGAAAAAAAAGTCATCGTCGAAGAAATCAAGATGGTCGAGGACACGCCCGATGACCTGGTGCACGAGCTGTTCACGCAGGGATTCTGGGAGAACCATCCGCTCGGCCGGCCGATTCTCGGCACGCGCGAGACGGTGGAATCGTTCAATGTCGACGTCCTGCGCCGCTATTTCGTCGATGCCTACACGCCGCGCAACCTCATCGTGTCGGCGGTTGGCAACCTCGAGCACGCCCGCGTCCGCGAGCTCGTCGAGGACAAGTTCGGTTCCCTGGTCCCGATGGGCGAAGCCCCCGGCGAGGAAGCGCCGACTGTCGTGCCGAAAGTCCTCATTCGCAGCAAAGAGCTCGAACAGAGCCATGTCTGTCTCGGCGCGAGCAGCTATCCGCAGGACCACGACGACCGGTACGCGAGCTACGTGCTCAATACGCTGCTCGGCGGTTCGATGAGCTCGCGGCTCTTTCAGAACGTTCGCGAGAAGCGCGGTCTGGCCTACGCCGTCTTCAGCGGTCTGAGCGCCTACCGCGATGCCGGATCCTTCACGGTGTATGCCGGCTGCTCGAACGAGGCCGTGGGCCAGGTGATCGATCTGGTCGTCGAGGAGCTCCGCGGGGTGAAGCAGGCGCCGGTGCCGGCGGCCGAGCTGCAGCGTTCGAAGGATCACCTGAAGGGCAGCTTGATGCTCAGCCTCGAGAACACGGCGAGCCGGATGTCGCATCTGGCACGACAGGAGATCTACTTCGATCGCCAGTTCGGCCTGGACGAAACGCTGCAGGGAGTGGAACGCGTGACGCCCTCCGACGTGCAGCGTGTCGCCGCCGACGTGTTCCAGGGCGGATCGCTCTCGGCGACGGTGCTCGGCAACGTCAACGGCCTGCAGATCCCGCGCGAGCGGTTGCACTTGGACTGAAGCTCCACCGTGGAGGCCACCGACGAGGTCACACAGAGGGCACGTGCTCTACGTCAGTGTCCTCCGTGGTCGCGCATTTGACATGATTGCACGCTACACCCACCCGGAGATGGGCCGCATCTGGAGCGACCAGCGCCGCTACGAGACGTGGCTGCTGGTCGAGACCGCGGCCGCCGAGGCGATGGCGGCCGCCGGCATCGTGCCGCCCGAGGCCGCGCGGGACATCCGCGAGCGCGGCGCGTTCGACATCGCGCGCATCGAAGAGATCGAGCGGACCACCCAGCACGACGTCATCGCGTTCACGACCGCCGTGGCCGAGAACGTCGGACCCTCGGCCCGCTGGCTCCACTTCGGGATGACCTCCTCCGACGTCATCGATACGGCCCAAGCCCTTCAAATGCGCGAGGCGTGCAACCTCCTGCTCGAGGACCTCGACCGACTGGCGGCGGCCGTCAGCGCGCGCGCGTTCGAACACCGGCTGACGCCGGTGATTGGCCGCACGCACGGCGTCCACGCCGAGCCGACGACGCTCGGATTGAAGCTGGCGCTGTGGTACGCGGAGATCGGGCGCGGCGTCGAGCGCATCCGCCGCGCGCGTGCGGGGGTGTCCGTTGGCAAGCTGTCGGGCGCGGTCGGCACGTTCGCGCACCTTCCGCCCTCGATCGAGACCGATGTCTGCCTTCGTCTGGGCCTGGAGCCTGCGCCTGTCGCGTCGCAGGTGATCCAGCGCGATCGCCACGCCGAGCTGCTGTCGGCGCTGGCCATTACCGCCGCGTCGCTCGAGAAATTCGCGCTCGAGATCCGCGGGTTGCAGAAGACGGAGATCGGAGAGATCGAGGAGCCCTTCGCGAAAGGTCAGAAGGGCTCGTCGGCCATGCCGCACAAGCGCAATCCCGTTGGATGCGAGCAGGTCGTCGGCCTCGCGCGGCTCGTCCGCGCCAACTGCCAGGCGGCGTTCGAGAACATCGCGCTCTGGCACGAGCGCGACATCTCGCACTCGTCGGTCGAGCGCGTCATTCTCCCAGACAGCTTCCTCGCGCTCGATCACATGCTCCGTCGCTTCACGCGCATCGTCGCCGGCATGGTCGTGTATCCCGATCGCATGCGCGAGAATCTCGAACGGTCGCGCGGCGTGGTGTTTTCGGGCACCGTGCTGCTCGAGCTCGCGAAAAAGGGTGTGTCGCGCGAGCAGGCCTACGAGTGGGTGCAGCGGAACGCCATGCGCTCGTTCGCCGAGAAGCGCGACTTCAAGGCGCTCCTGCTGGCCGACGCCGATGTCGGGGCCGTCCTCGGCCGCGACGACATCGAGCGCGCGTTCGACCTGGACGAGCAGTTCAAGCACGTCGACGAGATTTTCGACAGAGTGTTTGCGGAGACGGGTATTTCAGAACCCGCAGGGCCCGCAGAACCAATTGGTTCTCTGCGCGCTCTGCGGTGATCGTCTCTTGTCGGAGGCCTCTGATGCGCGCGCGAGTGTTTGTCACCTTGAAGCCCTCGGTGTTCGATCCGCAGGGACGCACCATCGCCGACGCGCTCCAGTCGCTCGGCTACGGCGGCGTTGAAGACGTGCGGCAGGGGAAATATTTCGAGCTCGAGCTGAAGACGAGCGAGGCCGGAAGCGCACGAGCACTTGCGGCGGAAGTGGCCGACAAGCTACTCGCGAATCCAGTGATCGAAAGCTATCGGATTGAGGTTGACTAGCCTGTTCTGGAATTTGAGGATTTGAGAAATTGAGGATTTGAGTATTTTGCGAACCTTGCGGATTCGAGGATTTGGCGAGAATGTGGGAACTTGAGAATCCTGAGAACTGACAGCCGAGAGCTGACTTATGAAATTCGCCGTCGTCGTTTTCCCCGGTTCCAACTGCGATCAGGACGCCTACCACGCCGCGACGGCCGTGCTCGGCCAGACGGCTGATCTCGTCTGGCACAAGGACACGAGCCTGAAGGGCGCCGATGTCGTGGTGCTGCCCGGCGGTTTCGCACACGGCGACTATCTGCGCACGGGCGCGATGGCTCGCTTTTCGCCGATTATGCGCGAGGTGAAAGTGTTCGCCGATCGCGGCGGCCCCGTCATCGGCATCTGTAACGGCTTCCAGGTCCTGCTCGAAGCCGGCCTGCTGCCGGGGGCGATGCTCAGAAATCGCGGGTTGAAGTACCGCTGCGAGCACGTCCACGTGCGTGTCGAGCACACCGACACGCCCTTCACGTGTGCGGCCCGCCAGGGACAGGTGCTGCGTATTCCCATTGGCCACGGCGAGGGCAACTACTACGCGCCGTCGGACGTGCTCGAACGGATCGAAAAGAACCGGCAGGTGATTCTCCGCTACACCACACCGGACGGCCGCCTGGACGATGGGGCGAACCCGAATGGATCGGTCAATGCGATAGCCGGATTGTGCAGTGAGGGCCGGAACGTGGTCGGCATGATGCCGCATCCCGAGCGTGCATGCGAGCCGCTCCTTGGCAGTACCGACGGCCTGGTGATTCTGCAGTCGGTCGTGCAGGCGCTTGCTCCGATCGGGTGCGAGGGCCCGTTCGCGCGGGGAGGCGGGTCCCAAGGCCCCGCGCTACAGACAATCGGATCATGATCGATCAACAAACCCTCGAACGGCACGGACTCAAGCCCGACGAGTACGATCGCATCGTCGGGTTCCTCGGCCGCGAGCCGAACATCACCGAGCTGGGCATTTTCTCCGTGATGTGGTCCGAGCATTGCAGCTACAAGAGTTCGCGCGTGCATTTGAAAACGCTGCCAACCGACGGGCCGCAAGTCCTGCAGGGTCCCGGCGAGAACGCGGGCGCGATCGCCATCGGCGAAGGCCTGGCGGCCGTCTTCAAAATCGAGTCGCACAACCATCCGTCCTTCATCGAGCCGTACCAGGGCGCCGCGACGGGCGTTGGCGGCATCATCCGGGACATCTTCACGATGGGCGCGCGGCCCATCGCGCTCCTCAACTCGCTTCGGTTCGGATCGCTCGACGAGCCTGCCATGCGGCGGCTGCTCGAAGGCGTCGTCGCGGGCATCGCCGGGTACGGCAACAGCATCGGCATCCCGACGGTCGGCGGCGAGATCGTGTTCGAGCCGTCGTACTCGGGCAATCCGCTTGTCAACGTCTTCTGTCTGGGCATCGCCAAGGCGACCGACATCATCAAGGGCGTGGCCTCCGGCGTCGGCAACGGCGTCTACTACGTGGGCGCGAAGACCGGCCGGGACGGCATCCACGGCGCCACCATGGCTTCGGCCGAGTTCGACGAGAAATCGGCCGAGAAGCGCCCCGCCGTGCAGGTGGGCGATCCGTTCATGGAGAAGCTGCTGCTCGAGGCATGCCTCGAGGTCATGAAGACCGACGCGCTCGTCGGGCTTCAGGACATGGGCGCGGCGGGCCTCACCTGTTCCACGACGGAGATGGGATCGCGCGGTGGGGCGGGCGTCGAGATCGACGTCTCGCTCGTGCCCCAGCGCGAGAGCGGCATGACGCCCTACGAAATCATGCTGTCGGAATCGCAGGAGCGGATGCTGCTCGTCGCGAAGCAGGGCCGCGAGGCTGAAATCGAGCGTGTCTTCGAGAAATGGGATCTGCACGCGGTGCGGATCGGCCAGGTCACGAGCGACGGCCTGCTGCGCGTGAAGGACAAGGGCGCGGTGGTTGCGGAGATTCCGAATCGCGCGCTCACCGACGAGGCGCCGGTCTATCGGCGCCCGATGGAGACACCGAAGTATCTGGCGGAGGCGCAGGCGCTCGACCTGGCCTCGCTTGCGCCCGCTTCACCGCAGCTGACGGCGCGCGACACGCTCGTCGCCTTGCTTGGTTCTCCGACGATTGCGAGCAAGCAGTGGGCGTACCGGCAGTACGACCACATGGTGCAGACCAACACGATCAGCCTGCCAGGGATGGGCAGCGGCGTGCTGAGAATCAAAGGCACCGAGCGCGCGCTGGCGATGTCGGTCGACGGCAACGGCCGGTACTGTTATCTCGATCCGCGGCGGGGCGCCTCGCTCGCAGTGGCTGAAGCGGCGCGCAACGTGGCATGCGCCGGCGCACGTCCGCTTGGCGCCACCAACTGCCTCAACTTCGGCAATCCCGAGCGGCCGGCGATCATGTGGCAGTTTGCGAAGGCCGTCGAAGGCATCGGCGAGGCGTGCCGCGCGCTCGGCGTGCCCATCACGGGCGGCAACGTCAGCTTGTACAACGAAACCGACGGCCGCGCGATCTATCCCACGCCCGTCATTGGCGTCGTTGGGATCCTCGAGCACGCGGACCGCGTCCTCGAACGGCGCTTCAAGGTGTCGGGCGATGTGATCATCCTGTTCGGCGAAGGCCGAGGCGAGCTGGGCGGCAGCGAGTACTTGAAGCTGGCCCACGGACTGGTGAGGGGCGTGCCGCCAGCGCTCGACCTGGGACGCGAACGCGCGCTGCAGGATCTCCTCGTCGGCCTTGGCGCCGATGGTCTTGTGCGTTCGGCGCACGACTGTTCGGACGGCGGCCTTGCCGTCACGGTAGCCGAGTGTGCGTTCGGCACCGGCGGCATGGGCGCGGAAATCTCGATCGAGGGTGTGGAAGTGGCTCGCGACCCGCGGACCAACGAGGCCGCTGCGCTCTTCGGCGAATCGGCGTCCCGCGTGGTCGTGTCGGTCCAGTCGGACCGTGTCACCGAGGTGCTGCAGCGCGCTTCGGCCCTGCGCGTGCCGGCTCGGGTGATCGGTGAGACTGGCGGCAACCGGTTGCGGATGGCCGTCGCCGGTAAGGTGGTGGTGGACGTCTCGGTGGACGAAGCCGAGCGAGCGTGGTCAACCGCAATCGAAACGCGCTTTGCGAAGAAAGTGGCGTGACACTTGCCTGACAAGTTCCCAGACAAGTTCAAAGACGAATGCGGGGTCTTCGGCATCTTTGGCCATCCGGAAGCGGCCAACATGACCTACCTCGGGCTGTACGCCCTCCAGCATCGAGGGCAGGAAAGCGCCGGCATCTCCGCCTCCGACGGCGAGCGGGTGCGCGTGTCGCGCGCCATGGGATACGTCGCCGATGCCTTCGACGGAGACACGCTTGCCGGCCTGCCTGGCAGCCTGGCCATCGGCCACGTGCGGTATTCAACGTCGGGAGACAGCAAGCTGACCAACGCGCAGCCGATCGTGATCGATTGCGTTCACGGGCAGGTCGGCATCTGCCACAACGGCAATCTCGTGAATGCGACCGAGCTTCGCGACGACCTCGTGCGTCAGGGGTCGATCTTCCAGTCGAACAGTGACACCGAGGTCGTGCTGCATCTGTACGCGCGCTCGAAGGCCGGCAGCATCGAGGACAGCGTGGTCGAGTCGGTGTCTCAGGTGCAGGGCGCATTTTCGTTCCTCATGATGACGAAGGATCGGCTGATCGCCGTCCGCGATCCCCACGGTTTCCGGCCGCTCGCGATCGGCCGGCTCGACGACGCCTGGGTGGTCTGTTCGGAAACCTGCGCGATGGATCTCATCGGCGCCACGTACGTGCGTGATGTCGAACCGGGCGAGGTCCTGGTCATCGGCGCCGAGGGGCCGCGGTCGATCAAGCCGTTCCTGCCGGCGCGGCTGGCGCACTGCGTGTTCGAGCACGTCTACTTCGCGCGGCCCGACAGCTACGTGTTCGGTAAGAGCGTCAACGAGGTCCGCACCAACCTCGGGCGCATGCTCGCCCGCGAGAAGCGCGTCGACGCCGACGTCGTCGTGCCCGTCCCAGACTCGGGCGTCTGCGCGGCGATGGGCTACGCCGACGAAGCGGGCATTCCGCTCCGGATGGGACTCATCAGAAACCACTACGTCGGCCGCACATTTATTCAGCCGCAATCCTCCATCCGTCACTTCGGTGTCAAGGTCAAGCTGAATCCGGTCCGGAGCATTCTCGACGGCAAGCGCGTCGCGCTCGTGGACGATTCGATCGTGCGGGGAACGACGTCCCGCAAGATCGTGCGGATGGTCCGCGCCGCCGGCGCGAAGGAGGTTCACGTTCGCGTCAGCTGCCCGCCGACGATCTCGCCCTGTTTCTACGGCATCGACACGCCGCGGCGATCCGAGCTGATTGCCGCCACTCATTCGCTTGCGGAGATCCGCGACTTTCTCGAAGCCGATAGCGTCGAGTACTTGAGCCTCGAGGGATTGATGACGGCGGTGGGTAACGAACATCAGAGCTATTGCTCGTCGTGCTACACGGGCCAGTACCCGGTCGCGTGTCCGCGCGACGAGAAAACGTATCTGCAGCTGGCCTTGAAACTCGACAAAGAAACCGTCACAAATCGATGATGCGCTTCGCGAGATCCTCCCGAGCAAGGACACGGAGGATACGGCCCCGGCGGGTCTGGGTGAGTCTGATCCTCTGCGTCCTCTGCGTCCTCCGTGGTGGCTCGCGTGGGTACGCCCAGGAACCATCCGCCCCGCAACTTGTCTCTGCCGCCGAGCTTTCGGCGGCTATCGACACACTCGGCGCCCTCGACTACGCCGTGCGGACCGCGGCCTCGCGCACGGTGCGCCGTACGCCGGGCGCCCAGGCCGTGCCCGCGCTTCTCCGCGCGGCCGCCGAGCACACGGACGGCTACGTCAGGTACCGCGCGCTGGTGTTGTTGACCGGCTTCAACGATCCGCGGACGAAAGACGCCATGCGCGAATCGATGGCGAGTCCCAACGATCGCCTGCGGACCGTGGCGTACAGCTTCTTCGAGCACGCCCCCGATCGCGCCATGCTTCCCGATCTGCTGGCGGCGCTCGCCCGGGAGCAGGCGGAGTTCGTACGTCCAGCCCTCGTCCGCGCTCTGGCGGCTCTTGGCAGCGAGGAGACCGTGCGGCCGACGCTGGTCGGCGAAGTGGGGCGCGGTGAGGATTTCTTCCGCAGTGCGGTGATCGAGTCGCTCGGCGACTACAAGGCGGCGTACGCCTTCGATGCGATGACGGCGGTGGCCACACTCGACGGCCCGCTGCAGGACGACGCGGCAATCGCCCTGGGAAAACTCGGCGACAAACGCGCGCTCGAGACGCTGGCCGCGCTCCAGGCGAGCGCGCCGCGAAGCCGGCAGCCGTCGATCGCCGCGGCGATTTGCCTTCTTGGCGTGAACTGCGAATCACACGAGGGATTTCTCATTCAGATGCTGAAGTTCAGCGATGAGAATCCCGGCTATCAGGATTTGTTGCGAGGCGCGGCCGCCGGGCTCGGTGCGCTCGCCGTGAGTGGACGGGTTGAGGCGGTCGACGCGTTGTTCCAGATCGGTGTTCCCTCTCGCGATCCCACGCGGGCGCCCATCGCTCTGGCGCTCGGTGCCACGGCGCTGCGCAATACGCCGCTGATGTTGGCGTACCTCGAGAAAAGTCCAGACCGCGCCACCGCCATCGATCTCGTGGGCGAAGGCTTCGATATGCTCGAAGAGGACCTCGACAAGGAGCGGTTCTTCAGCCTGGCGCGGAAGACCTACTGGGAGTCGAAGGAAGGGTCCCCGACCCGCGAGTTGATGCAGACGCTCATCGGGAAGCTGGACTTCTGAAACGATGATCGACTACAAGGCGGCGGGCGTCGACATCGACGCAGGGAACGAAACCGTGAGGCGGATCAAGTCGCTGGCCCGCTCGACGTTCACGAGCGGCGTCCTCTCGGAGATCGGATCGTTTGGCGGGTTGTTTGCACTCGATCGCGAGGCGTACCGCGAGCCTGTGCTCGTGTCGAGCGCCGATGGCGTGGGCACGAAGCTCAAGGTGGCGTTCATGACCGGGCGTCACAACACGGTCGGCGCCGATCTGGTCAATCACTGCGTGAACGACATCCTCGCGCAGGGCGCGCGGCCGCTGTTCTTTCTCGACTATCTGGCCACCGGCCGCCTGTCGCCTGCCATCGCCGAGCAGGTCATTGCGGGCGTGGCGCGCGGCTGCCGCGAGAACGGCTGCGCGCTCATCGGCGGCGAGACCGCCGAGATGCCCGGCTTCTATGCCGACGGTGAGTACGACATCGCCGGCTTCATCGTCGGCGTCGTCGAGAAATCGCGCATCGTCGACGGGCGAACGATCGGCCCCGGCGACGCGTTGATCGGCCTTCCGTCGGCTGGGTTGCACACCAACGGGTACTCGCTCGCGAGACACGTGTTCTTCGATACGTGCCACCTCGGCCCGGATTCGGCGCGGCCCGAGCTCGGGACGACCATCGGCGACGGGCTGCTGGCGCCGCATCGCTCGTATCTCGGCGCAGTGGGGCCGCTTCTCGATGCCGGGCTGGTGAAGGGCATGGCGCACATCACCGGTGGAGGCATCACCGAGAACCTGCCGCGAGTCCTTCCGGATCGCCGCGGGGCGATGATCCACCCGGGTACGTGGAGCGTGCCGCCAATCTTCACGCTGATCGAGACGCTCGGGTCGATTTCCAAAGCCGAGATGTTCCGCGCCTTCAACATGGGGATCGGGCTGATCGTGGCGTGCGACGCCGACCGCGTGCAGGAGGTCTTGGGCGTTCTCGGCAACGCCGGTGAACGCGAGGGCCGGATCATCGGCCAAGTCACCGCGGGCGACCGGACCGTGCGTTACGTTCCCCCACTCTAGTGGTCCGTCATGACCAGGACGGGCCGCTAGTTCCGGTTCACATGCTGGCCGCGCCACCGACCCGCTCTCATCCGCGTCTGGCCGTCCTCATCTCCGGTCGCGGGAGCAATCTGCAATCGATCATCGACGCGGTTAACGCGGGCTCGCTCGACGCGACCATCGCCATCGTCGTTTCCAGTCGCGCTGACGCCGCCGGGCTGCTGCGCGCTCGTGAGGCCGGCATCGAGGCGGTCCATCTGGACCCTCGCGCATGCGCCGATCGCGAGGCATATGACCGATCCATCGTCGAACGGCTGCGCGCGCGCGCGGTCGACCTCGTGTGCCTCGCCGGGTTCATGCGGTTGGTCGGCGCGCCCCTCCTCGAGGCGTTTGCGAACCGTATGCTGAACGTTCACCCGTCGCTCTTGCCTGCTTTCCCGGGCCTCGAGGCCCAACGACAGGCGCTCGAGCACGGCGTCTCGGTCAGCGGCGCCACCGTGCACCTGGTGACGGCCGGGCTCGACGATGGTCCGATCGTCATGCAGTCGACCGTGCCGGTGCTGCCGGACGACACGGTGGACTCGCTGTCGGCCCGCATCCTGATCGAAGAGCACAAGATCTACCCGGAGGCCATCCGCATCGTGCTCGGCGGCGGCTGGCGCGTGGAAGGACGCCGGTTCGTGCGTTCGGCCCGTGGGTGAAACGCTAGATTGGTTCGTTGCGTGGGGTGGAGAGCTTGCTCTACACGGTTTGAAGCGTCAGGACGGCCACCTCAGGCGGGCAGTTGATGCGCACCGGCACGTAGACGGTGCCGAGTCCGCGGCTGACGAATATCGCCGTATCCCCGCGCCGGGCGAGACCAGACACGACGGGAAACCGTCTGGCGGCCACGGCGCCCGCCAGCGGCAGCACCACTTGGCCGCCGTGCGTGTGGCCCGACAGCACCAGCGGAATCTTCAACTCGCGGGCTTCGGTCAGGCGCCGCGGATCGTGCGCCAGCAGCACGACGGTTCCCTGCGCGCCTCGCATCGCCGTCGCGATGTCGGCGACCTTCTTGGTCCAGAAGCGGATGCCCACGAGCTCGAGCGGCGCGTCGTTGACGATCAGCCGGGTCCGCGCGTCCTTCAGGATCTGCACGCCTCGCGCGGCCAGCGCCGCAGGCATGTCGTGATCGTCGTCGTGATTGCCGATGACGCCGAAAACACCGTGAGGTGCGGACAGCGCGCTCAGCGCTTCAGCGGACGGTCCCACGAACTTCCGATCGCTCCAGGTCACGTAATCGCCGCCGAGCACGACGAGATCCGGCTTCTCTCCCATGAGCGCGCGGACGGCCAGAGCGATGTCGCCGCCCGACACCCAGCGGCTGTGGTGCACGTCGGTGATGAGCCCGACGCGCAGGCCAACGAGTCCGTGCGGTAAACCGACGACAGGCACCGCCGTCCGCGTCACGTGCAGCGCGTGGCGTCCGTAGAGGACACCGTACGCCGCGCCGCCCGTGGCCGCGCCGACGCCACCGGCGACGAGGGTCTGCAGGAATGCGCGGCGGTTCATCGACTAATATAGTAATCGTTCTCGATGAGCAGTCTTTTCGACGAACTGAGATGGCGCGGGCTCGTGTACGACCACACGGACACCCTGCCCGATCTCCTGGCGACGCGGAGGATCGCGGCCTATATCGGCTTCGATCCGACGGCGTCGAGCCTGCACGTCGGATCGCTCCTGACCGTGATGGGGCTCGCGCGGCTGCAGCGCTTCGGCCACACGCCGATCGCGATCGTGGGCGGCGGCACCGGGATGATCGGCGACCCGAGCGGCAAGTCGCAGGAGCGGACGCTGCTCTCGTCCTCGGAAGTCGACTTCAATCTCGCCGGAATCCGCGAGCAGCTCGGCCGCTTTCTCGATTTCAACGTCGAGCGCAACGCCGCGCACATCGTCAACAACGCCGACTGGCTTGGGACGATCGATCTCCTGTCGTTCTTGCGCGACGCGGGGAAGCATTTCACCGTCAACTACATGCTGCAGAAGGAATCGGTGAACAGGCGCCTCGAAAGCGAGGAGGGGATCTCTTTTACGGAGTTCAGCTATCTGGTGCTTCAGGCGTACGATTTCCTGCAGCTCTTCGACCGTTACGACTGCCTTCTGCAGATGGGCGGCAGCGACCAATGGGGGAACATCACGGCCGGGATCGATCTCATTCGCAAGCTGCGCGCGAAGAAGGCGCACGGCTTGGTCTGGCCGCTGATGAAAACGGCCTCGGGTGTCAAGTTCGGCAAGACCGAAGCCGGGACGATCTGGCTCGACGGAGCGCGCACCTCACCGTTCCGGTTCTATCAGTTCTGGCTGAACACCGACGACGGCGACGTCGTTCCGTATCTCAAGTTCTTCACGTTTCTCGAGCAGCCGACGATTGCGGAGCTCGAGGCGGCGGTCGCCCGGTCGCCGGAGTCGCGCGAGGCGCAGCGCGTGCTGGCGCGCGAAGTCACCACGCTCGTCCACGGGATGCCGCAGCTGACGCGCGCGGAGCGCGCGTCGGCGCTGCTGTTTGGGGAAGACATCGTCTCGCTGCCTGTTGGCGATGTGCTCGAGGTGTTTGACGACGTCCCGTCGACCGAGATCCGAGCCGACGAGCTCGACGTTCCGGGGATGGCGATTGTCGATCTGGTGGCGCGCGTCCGGCTCGCGCCCTCGAAGAGCGAGGCCCGGCGGCTGGTTCAATCGGGTGGTGTGTACGTGAACAACCGGCGCACGTCGGATCCGCAAGCGCGCATCACGAGGGAGCAGGCGATTGGCGGGCAGGTGCTCGTCCTCCGCAAGGGTCAGAAGCAGACGCATGTGGTGAAGCTGCTGGGGTAGACGGCCTTGACAGGTAGACGGCCGCGTGCTTGACAGGGCGAGCCGCGAACCTCTAGACTGACTGAACGTTCGTTTCACGGGACACTCTGCAGGGTTCTTCCTCGCAAGTCTTCCAGCAGCGCGGGCGTCGCGCCACACTCTCCTGCAACGGCCGCCCTTTTTGGCGGCTAGTGATATTGACAGGGTTGGTGGTTTCTAGTAACCTTAGAGGGTTCCCCTAAACGCGGTCGGCGGCGGCGCTGACGCGGCCGGGGATCACGGGCAGGCTGACGGCAGGCTTGCAGGCCGACGTGCCAAGGGCGCGAAGGCGGGTCGGTTCTTTGAAAACTAGATAGTGCGTGCAAGCACACACAACCCGTTAAGGCGTGGGCGTCAAAACCCGCGCACTAACAATGAGAGTCAGCGGGTGGCGTCGCAGCATCGATCCGGGGGAGGGCCCCCGGATGGAGAAACCGACCGGAGTTGTCAGTCCGTGCGAAGGCGGCTGGCGGCGACCATCAGACCAAACAACGGATTGAACAACGCAGAGCCAATTCATCGGCCCTCGCGTTAAACCAGTTGCGTTTCACGTGCCGGGTCCTTCTGGATCCGGCGTGCTGAAGCCAACGCCTTTAACATGAGAGTTTGATCCTGGCTCAGAATCAACGCTGGCGGCGTGCCTAACACATGCAAGTCGAACGCGAAAGTCCCGCAAGGGATCAGTA
>Ga0156018_1207_pt1 | contig 13580 bp, 16 predicted proteins | sample RifCSPlowO2_02_FD_107672 | JGI IMG/M metagenome (GOLD analysis project Ga0156018, IMG submission 107672) | Acidobacteria bacterium RIFCSPLOWO2_02_FULL_65_29 | reverse complement strand
GCCGACGATGGAGCCCGCCCCGCACGAAACGGCGGCGTTCGAGCCCGAGATCAAGGGGCTGCTCTTCGCCGATGTGCGCGGCTTCAGCAAGCTCTCCGAGGATGAGATTCCCCTCTTCGTCCAGCATTTCCTGGGCACCGTGGCCGCCGAGATGGCCGGGTCCACCTGCGCGCCCATCCTGACCAATACGTGGGGCGACGGCCTGTACTTCGTGTTCGACAGCGTGCGGAGTACCGGCGAGTTCGCGCTGGGGCTGTGCGAGGTCGTGCGGGCGATCGACTGGCGAGTGAAGGGATTCCACCACGATTTGAGCCTGCGCATCGGGCTGCACGCCGGGCCGGTCTATGCGTGCGTGGACCCGGTGACGAAGCAGCCGAGCTACATCGGCGCGCATGTGAGTCGGGCGGCGCGGATCGAGCCGATCACGCCGCCGGGCGAGGTCTACGCGAGCGGCGCGTTCGCGGCGCTCGCGCGGTCGGAGGAAATCAGGGAATTCCTCTGCGCGTATGTGGGACAGACGCCGCTCGCCAAGGGCTACGGCACGTTTCCCACCTACGTCGTCCACCGTCGTCGCAACACGGGCGGACGGTAAGGGGGAGTCCCACATGGCGTCTCCCCCGCTTGTCAACATCGACGACCTGCGCCGCTTGGCCGAGCGCCGCCTTCCCAAGGTGGTATTCGATTACATCGACGGCGGAGCCGAGCGCGAGCTCACGTTGCGCGAGAACTGCCGGGCGTTCGATCGGGTCACGCTTCGCCCGCGCGGTGCGGTCGCCGTGTCGCGGTGCGACCTGCGAACGACGGTCCTCGGAACCAGCCTCGAGCTTCCGCTGCTTCTCGCGCCCATCGGCAGCACCCGGCTCTTCTACCCTCGAGGAGAAGTCGTGGCCGCTCGCGCGGCGGGTCGCGCCGGCACGGCCTACATCCTGTCGACGCTGTCGGGATGTGCGCTGGAGGACGTCAAGGCGGCCTCGAGCGGTCCGGTCTGGTATCAGTTGTATCTGGTGGGCGGCCGCGACGTGGCGCGGGCCGCGATCGAGCGCGCCCGCGTCGCGGGTTTCTCGGCGCTCGTCGTCACCATCGATACGCCGGTTGCCGGATTGCGCGAGCGCGACGTCCGCAACGGCGCCAAGGAGCTTGCGCTACGCCGTCTGTGGCCGATGCTTCCGTTCGTTCCCCAGATACTGGCGCGGCCGCGATGGCTCGTGGGGTTCCTGGCCGACGGCGGGCTCATGAGCTTCCCCAACGTCGTGCTCCCCGGTCAGGGAGCGATGCCGTACGCGGAGGTCGGCGCCGCGCTCGAGCAGTCGATGGTGGCGTGGTCCGATCTGCGGTGGATTCGCGAGGCCTGGCGCGGACCTCTTGTGGTGAAAGGCATTCACGTGGCCGACGATGCGCGCCGTGCGATCGAGGAGGGAGCACACGCGGTGGTCGTGTCCAATCATGGAGGGCGGCAACTCGATGGCGTGGCCCCGACGCTGCAGGTCCTGCCGGAGGTGGTCGCCGCGGTGAACGGACAGGCCGAAGTCTTGTTTGACGGAGGCATCCGGCGCGGCAGCGACATCGTCAAGGCGATGTGCCTTGGAGCGCGCGCCGTCCTGGTTGGTCGTGCCTACGCGTATGGCTTGGGGGCGGCCGGCGAAGCCGGTGTGTCCCAAGCGATCGAGATTCTGCGGACTGATCTGACGCGGACGCTCAAGCTGCTGGGGTGCGAGTCGGTCTCGGCCCTGAACCGGACGTATGTGGACGCGCCCGCGGAGTGGCTACCAGTTCTCAGAGCTGAAAGCTGACGGCTGAAAGCTGAAAGCTACGTCGTCCGACTTACTTGTCGTATTTCGGGACCTTGATGCGGCCTTCCCAGAGGCTCTTGTTATTTTCCTCGCACGAGTACTCCATCATCTCCCAGTCGGGCCTCAGGGTGAAGGTCCGCGTGTTGTTCCACCTCTTGGTGAAGGTCTTGGGGTCGTCGACGATCACTTCGTAGGAGATGTGGCCGCGGTCAGGGCGCGAGAAACGCTGGATGAGATGCAATTGATCGCTGTGCGGGTGGCCAATCGTATCGAGGCGGGTCTTGGCGTTGAAGTTGACCGTGTCGATGACCAGCGTGTCGCCCTCCCAGTGGCCCACCGAGTCGCCGAACCAGGTCGGGATGCCTTTGCCGTGGGGGCGGCCGTCGATGGGCACGACGGTGAACCAGGAGTTCTGCTCGAACAGGAAGGCGAAGTACCCGTCGCTCTGCATGATCTGCATCGGCTCCGGCGTGTTGACCGAACGGGTCATGCCGAATGGAAGGCAAGCGCCGGTGTAGTCGCCGTTGGCGGGGTCGTACTTCTTCCACTCGGCTTCGCCCCACGGAGTAAAAGGCAGATCGGCGAAGCCTTTTTGATCCCTACCGTCCTTGCTCATGTCCGGCACGTACGCCTTTTGCCAGACACCGCTGAAGTCCACCTTGCCGGCGGGGGTGCGGGGCGTCGGCCCGATGGGCGGCCGAAATTCCTGCTGGGCGGCCACGAGCAGGGGAAAGGCCACCGCCATCGCCAGAATTGCCAGTCGATGGGTTGCGAGACATTTCTTCACTGGTGGCTCTCCCGTGGTGTTAACGGCGTGGAGCATCGCCACCAGAGGAACCGGCAAATACGCTGCGGCCGTCCGGAAGCTTGACCAGACGCGCGTTGCAGGTCTTCGAGCCGTCTCTCGCCAGCGCGCCATCGATGACGATCTGGTCGCCCGACTTCAAGGAGTCCCTGCTCCAGCCGTTCCGCGTCAGCGTGTTGGGAGCACCACCTTCGCACTGCCACGGCTGCAGGTTGCCCTGGTCGTCTTTGACGTCCAGGTACACCCAGATGTGCGGATTGGTCCACTCGAGCTTCGTGACGGTCCCTTTCAGCGTCACGGGCTTGTTCGCATCGAATTCGGCCGCGAAGGAGTGGTGCCCGGACAGAGGCTGAGCCAGCGCGACGACCAAACCGGCGCCAATGATGATGTGTGCCTTCATGGCCCTTTTTCGTGTCTTCGTGTTTTCGTGATGCTTCACGCCCCCGTTGTACACCCAGGCCCTCGCGTGCGCAAGATGTTTTGCCGTCACGCGCGGAATCGCCGCCAGTCGATCCTGTATTTGCGAACCTTGTAGTTGAAGACTCGCTCGGTGGTCCTCACCAGACGGGCGGCCTTCGCGCGGTTCCCGCGCGCGCTCTTGAGGGCGTCCTGCAGCGTATCCTTCTCGACGGCGTCGACCGCCTCGCGCAGCGACAGGTTCAGCTCGGTGCCCGACGCCTCGGCCGTCTGGAGCGTCGGCGGCAGATGGTGCGCGTGCAGCACTTGCGCGTCACAGACCACAACAGCCCGCTCGATGGCATTGGCCAGCTCGCGTACGTTGCCGGGCCAGTGGTAGCTGACCAACATGTCGATCGCCGGCGTCGAGATGCGCTTCACGCGCTTGTGATGCTCGCGGGAGAACTGCTCGAGGAAATGGTCGGCGAGGAGCAGCACATCCGGCTTCCGCTCGCGAAGCGGCGGGATGAAGATGGCGAAGACATTCAGCCGGTAGTACAGATCTTCCCGAAACTCTCCGCCCTCGATGGCTTTCTCGAGCTGCTTGTGCGTGGCGGCGATGAGGCGGATGTCGGTCCGAATCGTCTCGGTGCCCCCCAGCCGCTCGAACTCGCGTTCCTGCAGGACGCGCAGCAGCTTCACCTGAGTCGCCTGGTTCAGCTCGCCCACCTCGTCGAGAAAGAGCGTGCCACCGTGGGCCAGCTCGAAGCGGCCTTTTTTCGGTCCGTGCGCGCCGGTGAACGCGCCCTTCTCGTATCCGAACAGCTCGGACTCGATGAGATCCTGCGGGAGGGCCCCGCAGCTCACCCTGATGAACGGCTTCTTCGCGCGCGGCGAGTTGTAGTGGATGGCGTGGGCGATCAGCTCCTTCCCGGTGCCCGATTCGCCACGAAGCAGCACGGTCGTGTTGGTCGACGCCACCTGTGACACTTGCTCGTACACGCTCCGCATCGGCGCGCTCGTGCCGACGATGTTCGAGAAGTTGTAGCGCTCGGTCAGCTCCTGGCGCAGGTGCGTGTTCTCGTCCAGGAGCCGCTGGCGTTCCAACTGCAGCAGCCGGTGTACTTTGACGGCTTGCGCGATCATCGAGCCGACCACGCCGAGGAACTTCACGGTCCGGTGATAATCGCGGTCCGGTTTGAACCGGAGATCGATCGCGATGGCGCCGATCGTGGCGCCGTCGAGGGTGATCGGCACCGAGATGTACGTCAGCTCCTGATGCGGCGGCTCGGGCCTCGTCGCGGCGCGGTTCAGGAATCTCCGCTCCTCGCTCACGCGAGGCACGACGACCGGCTTGCCGGTGTGGATCACCTCACCGGTCATCCCTTCGCCGACGCGGGACTGGACGCGCCGCCGGACCTGAGGCACCGAGACTTCGACGTCCACGTCGCCGGTCTGACCGCTGCGGAGCACCACCGTGCTGCGAAGGGCGCCGTGATGCCGGCCGAGGATTTCGAGCACGCGATCCAGGGCGGTTCTGAGGTCGAGTGTGGCCGAGAGCGCCTGGCTGGCTTCGAGGAGCGTCGACAGCTTTCGGATCTCGCCGGTATGCCCTTCGAAGGGCTCCGGCAGATTCGCAACCGTCTTCGATGACCTCAGACCACCCGCCAGAGACAACCCCTCCCCCTGCGCGTCTAGTACATCTAGCAAAGGGAATTCCATGCGCCTAGATCGCACTTGCGCCGATTCCGTGGGAATTTCTTCAAGGCCCAATGATCGCGGTCTACATCTTCGTAGGATTGAGCAGATCGTCATACCTTTTGGTAGACCGCGGCCTCCCCCACCGCCGAGGCGTCCCTGCGGTGAGCGCGTCAGATCGCGGGCTCGACACGTTTGTGTGTCTGCTACCCGACAAATCGACATTTCTGTTTGATTTCCAATCGCTGCGGGCTTCCTGATTCAACGAGGCCAGGGTCTTTGCCTCGCGCTGGAAACGGGCGACCCGCCTTGACATCGCGCGCGCCTCCGGGCGGCACGAACCCCTCTCTTGACCGGCGCATGGTTAGCCATATATGGTAACCATATGCAGAAAACCACGATCTATCTCGACGAGGAGGCCTATCGACGCCTGAAGCGCATCGCGCGCATCCGCCGGCGCCCTCCAGCCGAGATGGTGCGCGAGGCCGTGGCCGAGTACGCCGCGCGTCACGCGCCCAGTCGAAGACCGCGAAGCGTGGGAGTCTTCAAGAGCGGCCGCCGCGACGTCGGCGACCGCGCCGAGGCACTGCTCGACGGACTCGGCGAAGACCGATGATCCTCGTCGACACCGGCGCAATGGTCGCGCTGATCGACGGCAGCGACCGACATCACGCTCTCGTCAGAAGCCTGTACGAGGAGAATCCCGACGCGTGGATCCTGCCGGTGGTTGTTCTTCCGGAGGTCGATTACCTGGTGGCGAAGTACCTCGGCGCGAAAGCCGAGGACACCTTTCTTGCCGATCTGGCGAGTGGGGCGTTTTCGATCGATTGGGGTCGCGACGAGGACCTCTCCGTGGCGCATCGGCTCTGCGCACGCTATCGTTCCCTGCGCATGGGCCTGGTCGATGCCATGGTCATCGCCGCCGCGGAACGCCTGAAGGCCGAGGCGATCGCGACGCTCGACCTTCGACACTTCGCCGCCGTCTCAATCAAGGGAAACCCGCGTCTGTTGCCTCGCGATCGCTAGCGTGAAGATGCGACGAGCTTCGGCGGGCTCCTCCATTCGGCGCCCTAAAGTGCTTCAGCTGGGCCTGCCCGTCGAGATCACACTGAGAGCGGAGGTTGGCGCGCCCGGGGGCGCGCGCTACTGACGGTCAAGATACAGGGTGTCGTGCACGCGGCGTAGTTGGACATCGACCGCGAAGGACATCGATCTCCTGATCGACGTCACGCCCAGAGAATGTCGCACGGGTGCCGCGAGGCCTTGCAGACGCGAATGGAACGCGGGGGGTGGGGGGCAGAATCTCAGCGACGCTCTATCTTGGACGCGCGGTCGGTTCGGTCGTGACTCTCTGCGTCGCATTCGCACCCGCGAGCATGCTGACCATGATCTGGTAATTTCCCTCGTGACAGGCGTACTCGTACACGCGGTTCTGAGTTTGCTTCAGGCGAACCACCGCCGTCCACGGCTGTGTCCAAGTACCCGGATCACTCGCGGCGATTTCATACTCGATCGTATCCTCGGCAACGCGAGTCAATCGCTCGACCAAATGCAGATCTTCAGTCGAGCCCTGGAAATAGCTCTTGCTGGAAAAATTGGTGGTGTCGATGACCAGTGTCTGACCTTCCCATCGACCGCGTGAGTCTCCATTCCACAGGCGAACGCTCGACGGCCGACGGCAGCCGCAAGCACCACCGTATTCGATGACGCGAGCCATCGATGACTCATCATCCACTCCCTGCGGCCTTCAGGCCGGACGTCCGCATAGGCGTATACGTCGAGTGCGCGCCGAGGCGGACGCGACCCGTGGCCTGACGGCCGTATTACTGTCCACCAGCGTTTCCGCCGCCCCCTTGGGGGCAGGTGCCAGCCGGCCTCTGATCGGCCGCGGACGCCGAGGTCACGGACAAAAACTGTACGGTCGGCGGACTTGTCGGCGCCAGCGTGATCGCGACGCGCAGGCGGCCCCGCTCGCAGTTCATCGTCCACTCGCCGCGCAGCGCATTCTCTACGCGATCGAACCCAGTGCCGGCGGTGCACGCGCCGACCTGGGCGCGGAGGGCGTCGATCGCCGCACGGCGCCGGTCCTTGCTCTGATCGAGGAACAGATTCTGCGAGGCGATACGGTCCGCGACGTTGTCGTCCCATTTCACGACGAGGCCGTCGACCGCGTCACGGGCGGTCGTGAGCGCCGGCGACGGCTCGATGACGCGCGGTTGCAGACCGCCCGTGCGGGCCAGCGTCTCGATGGCCGCGTCGAACGTGCGCGGCCAGCTCGTATACGTCAGGTTGCCAAACGCGATGATCCCGATCCCGTATTCCGGCATCCACCGCATCTGCGTGCCGAACCCCGGCAGCCCTCCGCCGTGCGCCACGATCGTCGGGAACTGGCAACTCTGCGTGATCCGGAGCCCGTAACCGTATCCGCCGGAGTTCAGCTGCACCGCATTACCGTTTCTCGACACTACCGCTGGCGCCGGGCGCGACACCTGCTGCATCTCACGCAGCGACGACCGGCGAATCGGTGCGCCTTCCGCGCCGTCACGCGGAGGCCACGCCGCGAGGAACATGCCGACGTACTTGCCGAGATCCGACAGCGTCGTCAACATGCCGCCCATCGAACCGAAGGAGCCGTTCGCGAGCAGTGGTTCGTTCTTCCACTGGGCGTCCTCCCATCGATAGCCGTGCGCCAGCCTGTCGGCCGGCACCTGCGACGGCTCGAGCGTCGTGGACGTCATGCCGAGTGGCGTGAGCACGTGCTCGCGGACGTATCTGGTGTACGCGGCAGTGCGCGGCGAGCCGGAGGGATCGGCCACGTTGGCCACGAGGCGGCCCAGGATCGCGAACCCGAAATTGGAATACTCGTACGCCACCCCCGGCGCGTTCGAGAAGGGGATCCCCGCCCTGATCAGCGCCGACAACTGACCGTCGGAGTCCGCCAGATGCCGGTCGCCCCACGGGTTGTCCTCGGGGAACCCCTCGGCATGCGACATCAGGTGGCGAATCGTGATCCGCGGCGAATCGCTCGTCGGGTAAACGAGCGTGCGCATCTCGGGCACGTACTTCTCGGCAAGGTCGTCGAGCGACAGCTTCGCCTCGTCGCGGAGTTTCAGGATGGCGATGGCCGTGAAGCTCTTCGTCATCGACGCGATGCGAAACACAGTGCCTGGTGTGACCGGCGTTTTCGACGGGACATCGCGATAACCCGTCACGCCGGTGTGCGCGAGCTGACCGTCGACGACGATGCCCCACGCCGCGCCGGGTACGTGCGCCGCCGCGGCGTAGTCCTGGAAGATCCGATCGATCTCGGGAAATGCCTTCGCCAGTTTCGCGCGGCGATCCGGATCAACAAATCGCGGGACCGGCGCCTTGAACGTGGCGCCCTGTCCCGAGACGCCGACGACCAACAGCGTCGACAACAAGAGGCATGGAGCGACCCTACGATTCATGAAAGATATGGTTGGCATGCGCTTTCTCCGGCGTGTCACCGCGCGGCTCTGTCCACCGACCCGTTCGCTCGCCCCGTTCGGGCTCTGACCGTGGCCGAACGTGGCGGTTGAGACACAAGAGGCAATGATGTTGCTGCCGAGTCGCAGCATGTGGCTCCCGGAAAGCGTTTGTAAGCGAACTTTGGCGCGCCCGGGGGCCCGCGCTACTTACGGTCAGCATACAGGGCGTCGTAAACGCGGCGTCGATCGAAATCCGACCGGCACGCGGAGCACTCCGTTTGTAAGCTGGCGACACCGACCTTCGCCTAGCCGGAAACCATTCGGCGCTAGGATAAATACTAGACGACATATGAAGACCATGCCGGCACTGAACCGTACGCGTCATACGGAGCTTCTCTTTGCAATCAGCCCGCGCCTTGTCCAGCTACCACCGGAAAAAAGCTCGCCCCACGATCACAATCGGGAGCCTCGGATGCCGACGCCGCTTCCGAGCGCATTAACGGGTCATCAGGCCCCGATAATTTGGCTCTTGGCTTCCGGCCCACCTGGCGTAATGGCGACCCTCACTGCATCTTCCATTGGGTCTTTGAAAGGCACTTCGATTCGGAGCAATCCGTTCTCGTAGGTAGCTTCGGCTTTGTTAGGTTTCACCGGCCAACCTAAAGCCAATGCCGAAACGTAATCGATGTCCCTTGCTGGCGCCAATAAATGGACGCTATCTTCGAGGAGCTTTAGTTCGATGGTCTCCGTAGGCGCTCCTGGGATGGCGAACTCCACTATTAGCCTGTGGTGCTCCGCGTCGGCATACGCCACGGTATCGGGCGCAACTTTCATCCTCACTACCGGCATCTTGACACCCTCCTCACTTATTGACGATGTACAGATTCGTCGTGATTGGTTATTCCGGTGATGCTGCACAGATTCTTGTGACGTGATCACTGATTCCGGCGAAGCTGATCACGGATCGGAGCGACGCAACTGGTGCGATGGCGAACAAAAGGAACGGACTGAGCTAGCGGGGTGAGGCTGTGCTGGTCCTGTTCAACGCTAGGATTCTCCAAGCCGAGAACCCCGCGCACGCCGTCGCTGTGGGCTTGTTCACTACTATGCGGTCGATCGCACAAACTGGCCCTCGCCGGTGCGGGACAGAAAGTTCTCCATCACGAGCGCCCTCAGCACCGCGGCGCACACCGAGGGCGCCACGCCAAATAATCGCATGGCCTGCGGCTTGGTTAATTTAAGCTCCGGCATTTCTCGGTATTCGTCGCGGACTCGCTGCAGCAGTCCGGCCAGCGGTGCGGAGTGAGGGGATGTGATCATGCCAGCCGCCATTTCTGGGGAAACGAGCCTTGATGAGGGCAGGGGCCAAGGCTGGAGAACGCCCAGCGAGGTGGTGGCAGTCTCAGGAAAGCGTGAACCCTGACTGTACACCTTTCCCCTGGGCGGCACAAGCGCGCGGGGGGGATGCGATTGAGGGCCTAGTCCTCCAACGCGGCTTCGATCATATCGAGTTGCCCATCATACGGACCGAGGTGTATACCGGGGGTGAGAACCAGACGATGGGATTATATGGGCGGGACGCCTGCGCGGACGGGATTCCTCCTGATTAACGCCGATCTGGCGAGAAACGGCGGCCCGAGGGCCCTGAGTGAACGCCGCCCACAGCCTCGACGAGTTTCTCGATTCGTTTCCGACCGTCTCGCGGGCGCAGGCAGTGGCCGCTTTGGAGGCCGCTCACGAAGCGGTGATCGCCCGTGCGCGTGCTCCTCGATGAGCAGCCGCCGCGGCAGCTCGCCCGGCACTTGGCTGGCCACGACGTTCACCGTTCAGCAGCAGTCGTGGGCCGGGCTGAAAAACGGCGCCTTACTGCAGGCGGCCGAAGCGGCCGCCTTCTCAGTCCTCGTGACCGGAGACCAGAACCTCGAACACCAGCAGAACCTGACGACGCGAGCGTTGGGCGTTGTTGTCTCGGCGCGGCAAGCAGTGCGCTTGAAGACTTCTGCCCCTGGTGGCAGCTGCCCTAGCCGCGATCGACCGCGTACAACCGGGGCAGGTGATTCGGGTCACGGGGTAAAGCTGCCAACCCGGGCCTCCTTCTACACTGCGCGACCAGAGTGCTTATCGGCGCCTGGAGATTCTGAGGAGTCAACCAGTCTAGCCTCCGACAATCCCGGTACGATTCAATTCAGGTTGTCCGTGTTGATGCAACGGTGCCGACTCCGGCGTCAGCCGCAAGACCTCGCAGCTAACCGGGAGCGCGCAACGATTCGCCGCAGTGCCAGGAATGACATCCTCATTCCACTTGTGGACTAGGATCGCAGTAACGGCAAGAAGCGTCGCCTGCGAACGGCGAGCGGGCTACTCCAAGAATAGTTGGCCAGCAAGGGAGACACTGCGTGGTAGACGATTCTCGAGATAATCGCAGTCTCGGAACTTCCGGGCCGGACGTCGCAAACCTTGGACTGGTCCGTCCGCCTTTCGTCTACCTGGGCTCGATCGCACTCGGCCTGGTGCTTCATCTCCTTTGGCCGGCGGGGCTCGTCGCTCCGTCGGTCAGCGCGCCAATGGGCGCCATCGTGACGGTCCTGGCCATCGCGCTTTTCGTCTCCGCAGTTCGCACCCTCCGGGTAGCTGGCACGCCCATCCCAGGCAACCGCCCCACGACAACGATCGTCCGCACGGGGCCCTACCGCCTCAGCCGGAATCCCATCTATCTCGCCTTCTCTCTTGTTCAGCTCGGCCTCTCTCTTTGGGTCAATAGTCTCGCGTTGCTGACTACGCTCATTCCAGCCGTTGCGCTTATGTGGCTCGTGGTCATCCCGAGGGAAGAGCGTTACCTCGACGCACGCTTTCGCTCGGAGTATGCACCCTATAAGGCTTCGGTCCGTCGGTGGCTCTAGCCGACCGGCCGCCCAACAAATCAGAGGATTCGTGACCTCGCGCTGCAACCGACGATGCGCGCGTTGCTCGCGCGCCGCAGCGGCGCGGGTGGCGCCGCGCCTCGTCGGCCGCGAGCCCCTTCGCGCGCATCAGCTGGTCGGTTTCCATCTCGATGTGAAACCGGAACTCGTCATTCATCCGTGACTCGGCGGCGCGACGAGCGAACAACAGGCGCAGGTGCGCGCGGGCGCTGTCAGACCATTTCATCGACGTGCTCCCAGCGGAATTGGAGCGGTTCTCAGGGACGTCTCACGGGGTGCGCAAAACGGTGTCGAGCGCCGCGGCGAAGCGCTTCCAGCTCTCCACCTCGTTGCCGAGGGCGCGCCGTCCGGCAGCCGTCAGCCGGTAATAGCGGGCCTGCCGGTTGTTGTCGGTCACGCCCCAGTCGCTAATGATCAGGCCCTCCTAATGGGAAACGGCGATCTGGCGAGAAACGGCGGCCCTGAGGGCCATGAGTGAACGCCGTCGGCTACGCAGCCTTCACTGTCTGGGCCTTGAGGCCGACCTTCAGTCTGTGTCTGACCGCGTCAAAAATGGCGGCCAGGTTGTCCATGCTTGGATTCCCGCCGCGGGACAGCATGCGATGCAGGCTCTTGGCAGGCTTGTCGGTCATCCCCGCCAGCGCCTCGAAGCCCACCGTCGCGTTGACAAGATCGCGCAGCAGCAGCCGCGCCGCTTCCGGTTCGCCGTTGAGAAACAGCGTGGCCGCCTCGTCCAGGAGCGCCCATGCGAACTTCGGGTCGCGACGGACCCGTTCCACCACCGTTTTTTTGAAGTCTCGGGTCAAAGCCATCGTTGTTCACCGTTTCTTGTGCGTTTCAGGCGGAACGCGTCGTGCCGCCGTCTTCTTGCGCGCCTTGTAGTCGTGGTGGAGCGCCAGGGCGAAGCGTCACCTGTCTAAGGTAACATATTAGTGACTATAGGAGAGGGCGCAGATCCTTGTTTCCCGTGATCGGGCGACGTGTGGTCGGCAAACCTGAGGGCATCAGGCTTGCGACGAGCTCCACGCGGTTAGAAATCGTGCTCAGGCTCCGATCGTCACGGTGTCGTGCCCCACACGTGGAAGGTGTTGATGGCGTCGACCTCGACGCGTCGGAGCAAGGCCGCACCCGACGCACATGATTTTCGGCTGGAAAATTTGGCTTGGCCATGAGCGAGCCGAGAACCACGCGAGTCGAATGGCGCGCCCGGAGGGAATCGAACCCCCGGCCTACAGGTTCGAAGCCTGTCGCTCTATCCATCTGAGCTACGGGCGCCCTGAACGCAACGGCAGAATGGCAGGATTACAGGAAGTGAGGGCGGCGTCAAGTGCCATCCCTGCTCGGGGTCCGTCGCGTCCTCCGCGCCAATCCTGAAACACGCTCATAATCAGTGCGTGGCCCACGGATATCGACGCGTCGACGACGGGCTGAAGGCAAGCGACATCACATGACACATCTCGGATTCATCGGGCTCGGCGCCATGGGCGCGCCGATGGTCAGGAACCTGTTGAGGCACGGCCATGCCGTCACCGTCTGGGCGCGTCGGCCCGAAGCGCTGGCTCCCCTTCTGGCCGCCGGCGCCAGAAGCGGCGCCTCGCCAGCCGACGTCGCCGCCGAGAGCGACATCACCATCACGATGGTGACCGATACACGAGCGGTCGAAAACGTGGTCCTTGGAGATCGCGGGATCGTGCACGGCACGCGCTCGGGTGCGCTGGTGATCGATCACAGCACCATCGCACCGGATGCGGCACGACGGATCGCCGCCACGCTCGCCGCACGCGGCGTCGACATGCTCGACGCGCCCGTCTCCGGCGGCGCGGCCGCCGCGGAGGCCGGCACGCTCGCCATCATGGTCGGGGGTTCCGAGGCGGCTCTCGATCGAGCCAGGCCCGTGTTGTCCTGCTATGGCAAGACACTCGTTCATATCGGTCCAAGCGGCGCCGGGCAGGTGGCCAAGGCCTGCAACCAGATTTGCGTGATCGTCAATCAGCTTGGCGCCGCCGAGGCGATGCTGCTCGCCGAACGGGCTGGCGTCGATCCGCAGAAGGTCAAGGACGCCCTCATGGGCGGCTTCGCCGCGAGCCGCATGCTCGATCTGCAAGCGCCGAAGATGATCGCCCGCAATTTCGACGGCAAGATCGAATCGCGGCTCCATCACAAGGACATCGTGATCGTGCTGGACATGGCCCGCTCGGTCGGCGTCGAGCTCCCTGCCAGCCGGGCCGCCGCCGAGGTTCTGGCGAAGCTTCAGCAGCGTGGCGGCGCCAGACAAGACTCGGCTGCAATTTTCGATGTGCTCGACAATCCACCCGGCAAGCCGGCGTCGGGAACCGATTGAGTCGTAGGAGCTAAACCAGTGGCCCGTCCACTAGCCCGATGTTGGCGGGACCGAGAGTCGGCGAAACCGCTCCCGCAGATCGTCCCGGAAACGCCCGCAGCTCCGCGATCTCGAGCGGCATCAGCATGACCGGCAGTGGCTCGACGGGAAACTGGCCGAGTAACCACGCGATGACTCCCG
>Ga0156018_1104_pt1 | contig 13678 bp, 7 predicted proteins | sample RifCSPlowO2_02_FD_107672 | JGI IMG/M metagenome (GOLD analysis project Ga0156018, IMG submission 107672) | Acidobacteria bacterium RIFCSPLOWO2_02_FULL_65_29 | reverse complement strand
CTCCCGAAAGGCCGCCGGCCGCACATGGGGGCCAGGGACCGGCAGCCGCTCCACGATGGCTGTCGTCACGTGCGTGGCCACGCGCAGGCGTACGAGATAGTTCAGCACGAAGCTGTTGAACAACCCGCAGAGAAAGTGCTGCGCGGTCGGCGCCAGCGGGGTTCGCAAGCAGAAGACGGTGTGCGTCGAGACGCATCGGGCCGGCAGCATGGCCGCGATGAGCGTGAGACGATTGGTCGCGCTGGCGACGTCGCGGTACGCCAGGCGCGGCCGGTGGTGCCTGGCCGCCAGCAACCGGTCGGCGTCCCCCGCGGCGATGCTCCAGCGCGTGCTCGATTGGCTCACGCCGAACGGTTCGAGGTGTTTTCCCTCGATGATCGGCAGCCCGCCACCCGCGGGACGAAAGACGCCGCGATCGTCGCTGACATTCAGTTCCCGCCCGAAGCGAGCGTTCCACCCGCTGTCGGATCCCAACGGCGGAAACAGCGCCGCCACGCGCTCGACGATGGCCAGATCCATCGGCGATCGGAGGTCCGGCAGCGCGAGATCCTCGCCCGACAGCCGCTGGAGCAGCGCGGGCGTCACTCGGACGGGAAACCACGGATCCCGCGCCGGCGGGTCCTCGTCGGTGTCGAGCACCGCCGGATCGCGCTCCCCCAGACGGCAGCCGATCTCCGTGGTGGGCACGCCCTGGGTGGCGGTGACGAGCAGAAACCTCACGCTGCGGTGAATGGGAAAGACGCCATCGCGGTTGTCGAATCCGACCAGCGCATCGACGCCGCATCGCGAAAACAGCAGGCGACGAAGCGGGGCGCTGCCGTGGTCGGCGGTCAGCCCGGCCGGCAGCACGAGACCGATGCGCCCACCCCGCCGCGTCAGCGCAATCGCCCGCTCGGCGAAGAGCTGATAGCGGTTGGCGTGGCCATCCGATTGCGCTTCGTAGGTGCCCGAATCCCGGGTGAAGCGCAGGAGCGCTCGGCCCTCGCGCCGCAGGTGCGACCGCTCGTCTGTCGGACCGGAGTCGCCGCGCACCATGTCCCACGGCGGGTTGCCGATGACGGCGTCGAAGCCGGCGGAGGGAAGCGGCTCGCCGCCTCCGGTGAAGAACGCTTCGGGAAACTCGAGCTCCCAATGGAAAAACCGGCGTTGGGCGGCCGTCGCGCGCACGCGCTCCAGGTGCCCCGCCGCCGTCGCCGGCGGCAGGGCGCCCTGGCCCGCCACCACGGCGTCGGACAGGGCGCCGAACGCCGTAGCAGGAGGCGCCTGTTCTCCGGCAAACCAGTGCGCGCACCAGAGATCGGCGACGCGTTTCCATTTCGAGAGCGGCGAGTCGGGCCGGTTGAGCGCGCCGAGCGCCCGTTCCTTCTCGCGCACGGCTTCGAGCGTGTCGTTCGGCGCCGTCGCCAGCGTGAACCGGACGGGCACGGCGTGCCGGAGCGCCTCGCCGAACGTCGAGTCGCCAAACAGCGGCTGACTGGGCGCCGGCGGCCGCCTGCGACGGTGGGATGGCGGCCTGCGGAGCGAACGGACCCACGCGCCGATCAGGCTGTCGCCAGTCTGCAGGTGGTGATCGAGAAAGCTGAGCGGACGATCCCCGGCGAGGGTGGCCAGCCACAACGACAGCCGGGCGAGCTGAACGGCCATCGGATTCAGGTCGACGCCGTACAGACATCGCTCGGCGATCGTGCGTCGAATGGCTGCCTGCTCGCGCGGACCCAGATCGCCTTGATGACACGCGCCGTTGCCGACGAGCGCGGTCTCGTACGCCTGCGCGAGGAAACGGCATGCAGCCACCAGGAATGCCCCGCTCCCCATCGCGGGATCGAGGATCCGCAGCGACAGGATGTCCTGAGGCGATTTGTCGTGCACCAGCGGGTGGAGCGCCCGCCGCACCAGATACCGGGCGATCGGCTCCGGTGTGTAGAACGTGCCGGTGGCCTTCCGAACGCCCGATCCCGGCGCGAGCGAGACGATCGGACGCACGCGTGAGTGTGGCGCGGACTCGACGTGTGGCGCATAGTCGAGCAGCGTCTCGTAGACCGCGCCGAGCTGTTCAACGCCAAGGTCGCGGTACCCGATCCGCTCGCGCCCGCTGTGGTCGGCCGCCGGGCGCGTCGCCATCGCGACGAGCGCGCGTCTCGCGCGCTCGTCGTCCAGGTCGCGGCGCTCGACGAGCGGTGTCCTCGAGGGCGCAAACAGCCGTCCGTTGAACGCATTGACCGTCAGGTCGCCGGCCTTGCAGCCGGCGTGAGCCAGCCGGCTCACGGCGCGGAGGGCGTCCCACAGCCCAATCGACGGCCCGCCGCGTGCCGCGGCGGCGCCGAGCGCATCAAGACTGTAGCTATCGCGGTACACCGGATGCCAGAGCGGGACGAGGCGCCGGGCTTCGGCAAAGAGCAGAAAGAGGATGCGATACACGATCGTCAGCGCCTGGTCGAACGCGGCTTCCATTGGCGGACGAGGCGCGCGATGGAGCAGAGCCGTCAAGATCTCGGCCGATGCGTCGAGCACGCCGGTCCGAAGGGCACGGCACACCGCTCGGGCGTCGCGGTCCGACGCATCCACCAGACATTCCAGCCCGCCCATACCGAGCGTCTCGGCGAGCGCCCCGGCCGTCCGTTCGTCGTCCGCCGCGAGATCCAAATCGAACTCCGCATAGCGCCTTGACAGAAGCCGCTCGGCGCTGACGAGGCGTACCGCGGCGCCGTTGAACAGCACAGACCAGGCGGCGCCCCTCTGCCTGGCGGCGACGACGGCCGTTCGCCAGAGCGGATCCAGCCGCGCGCCCCAGGTGGCGACGACGAGCGCGAGCGGCCGGGCGCAGCTGGCCACGGTCGCCGTCAGCACGTCGCCGCAGGGCTCGACGGCCGAGGGACCGGTCAAGCCGAGCGCCACGACGAGAGGCTCCGCGCCGAGCTCGAGGAGCGATCGCAGACCGGACGCGGGTCCGAGCGCGGTCGAGCGGCGACGCCAGTCTGCGAGGGCCCGACGCGTCCGTGCGGCGTCGACCGCGTGCGCCGACCGGGCGGCGAGGTACCGCTCGAGAAACGACTCTGAAACCAGATGGCCGCTGAAACCGGGCAGCATCGCTAGGCCATGAGCAGGAGCGCCACGCGCGCGGAGGTGACCTCACACCGGGCGGATCGCTCGGCGGCGGCGATCCGCTCCTCCGCGTCGCTGATGAGCGCCGCGCGTTCCTCCTCGGTGGCGGCGCGCTCGATGTCGGCGCGCCGATCGAAGAGACCCGGCTGAAATTGCACGCGCGGCGCCGCGGCCAACGCTTCAGCGATGGACCGTTGTCGCGCGAGCCGGGTGCTCCAGAACCGCTCGTGGTGTTGCACGCTCGCCTCGGCCCACGCGGCCCTGGCGTCCGCGAGAAGCGCGGGCGCGGCGCCTTCGAGTGACCGGGCAATCCTCGTGGCGGCCGCGATGGCTCGGCCGCGCTCCATGCGCGAGCCGAGGTGGACGGCCAGCGGTGCGAGAAAGCTCGCCACCGATCGGCCGCAACCGTCCTCGTAGGTCGACTCCAAGAGAGCGAGCAGGTGGGGGAGTCGCGCCCGCCTGGCCGACGTTCTCGCGAACGCCAGCCACGGATCACCGAATGCCGTGTCGGTCGCCGCCTGATCGCCACTGAGGACACGTGCCAACCGAAGGCGTGCGTATTCGGCCGCGGCCTCCTCGCCCAATCGAACGAGCCCCGTGAAACCGGCCGGAAACTCGGGCGTCTCGGCCTCGAGCGCGCCGAGCTCCGCGACGAGATCGGACGCGCCGGTCGATCGGAGCGGATTCGGCGCGCCGATATCGCGGCGCGCCAGTGCGACGCGCGCTTCGAGCCGTTCGAACAGGCGCGCTTCACCGGTGTCTCTCGCGATCAGATTGAACGCGTGGACGCGCCGCGTCTGCCCGATGCGATCGACGCGGCCGATCCGCTGCTCGAGCCGCATCGGGTTCCATGGCAGCTCCAGATTGATGACCACGCGACAGCTCTGGTGCAGGTTCAGCCCTTCGCCCGCGGCATCGGTGGCGAGGAGTACCGTGCGGCGGCCGCTCAGAAAGTCGTCCAGCGCGGCCCGCCGCTCTTCGCGCGCGAGCGCACCATGAATGACGGCGACAGCGCACGGCCGGGCGAGCACGTCCTTCACGTGAAGCAACGTGTCGCGGTACTCGGTGAACACAATCGCCCGCTCGTGCCGCGCATCGAGCCGATCCAGAAGCCGCGCGAGGCGCGTGAGCTTGGTTTCGTGGGCGGCCGCGGCGCGCGCCGCGTCGGCGATGCCGGTGAGCATGCGGCGCTCCCGATCGGCGTCCTCGAGCGCGGGCCAGTTCCACAACGGCGCCTCGTCTCCGCGATCGAGCTCGCCGCCGCCGTCGCCCTCGACGTCGTCGATAGGCAACGCCAGCTGCGTCTGCCGGTCCGCGAATCCGCCTGCCGCGGCCGAGAGACGGCGGGCGACGGACGTTTCGAGCGAGCGAGCGCTCGAAAGCGCTCGCTTGTGCAGAACTGATAGAGCCAGAGCCGCGCCGCCGCCGGCGTCGTCTCCCCGCTCGGCGCGAACGGCGCGGCTGAACAACGCCAGGCGCTCGTGCATGCGACGCTCGTCGGCTGTCGACTGCACGTCCAGCCGGTGCACCCGGCGACCGGCGCCGAGCGCGATCGACTGGCGGCTTCGGCGGAAGACCAGCAGGCGATCGCTCGACGGTCCGTCTAGCCGGGCTGCTATGGCCCCAAGGCCGCACAGAGACTCGAACGCCGCCCGGTCGCCGTTGTGGGGCGTGGCGGTGAGCAGCACGACCGAGGGCGCGCGCGCCGACAGCGCCGACACGGCGGCGTGGCGATCGCTCGCGGGCGTGACGCCGTGCGCCTCGTCCACGATCACGACGTCCCACCGGCACGCCAGAATCGACGGCAGCACGTCCGGCCGTTTCAGGTAGTCGATCGACGTCACCGCCACGGGGATGGTCGACCACGGGTTCAGCCCGAGGGGGAGCATCGCCGCACGCCGTTTCGCCTCACGTACGTCGACCAGCGCGGCGTCGACGCCGAAGCGTCCGGACAACTCCGCCGCCCACTGCTCGCGCAGCCCGGCCGGCGCCACCACCAGCACGCGATCGGCCGCGCCCATCGCCCGCAGCTCCGACACGATGAGTCCGGCCTGAATCGTCTTGCCGAGACCGACTTGGTCGGCGATGAGCACACGGGAGCCGAGACCGCGGACGATGGCGAGCGCCGGTTCGAGCTGATGCGGCAGCAGATCGATCCGCGCCCGATGCGCGGTCTGCAGGGCGCCCGCGGGTCTGGCGCCTGCCAGGAGCGCGCGACACCGATGGCGCCAGCGGCGCGCGCCGACCGGCCTGAGCCGCGACGCGCGCGCGACTGGCTCGACGAGATCGAACGGCGACAGGACGCGCTGCTCGGTGCCCGCGTTGGTCACGCCGGTGCCGCGCAGCGTCAACAGGCGGCATGCCTCGAACGCTCGCACGTCGACAATGCGCCAACCCTGGCGGCGCGCTCGAACGTGCTCGCCAACGCGCGGCGGGTGGCTCAGGTCGTGTCCGGCTTCAGCCGGACCTCCTCCGAAAGATCGCACCTTCTGCATCGCCTCTCGGCCGCTCCGGTTGAAGAAATTGCCGCGCGCTCGATCGCGCCCCCTGAAACTCAGGGAATTCCTTCACGTGGCCGGAGGCCGATCGGGGATGAGGCAAGGGAGATGCCAGGGAGCGGAGGGCGAAGGGCAAAGGGCAGAGGGCAGAGGGCGAAGGGCAGAGGGCGAAGGGCAGAGGGCGAAGGGCAGAGGGCAAAGGGCTCTGAAAATTTCTAGTGGCAGGCTCCCGAACCGCTGTCCCGCTCCCTTGCGCCAGCGACGGGGATGAATTCATAGTCGTAGGAGTTGGTCAAGAGCGTCAGCCTCAAGATGCCGTGGCTGGCGCCAAGCCGGACTTCGCTGTTGGGCTTGGTCGCGCGGAACGGATAGAGCGGCACGCCTCCCGTGCCGACGATGAACTCGCGAATGCCGCGCCCGCTGTCGAAGCGGCCGTCGGCATCCTGCGGCGCAAAACGCTCGTACAGATGGTCATGCCCGCTCAGTACGATTTCGGCGCCGGACTCGTACAGCAGACGCCAGAAGGGGCGCATGTGCGGGTGGTCGCCGTTTGGCCCGGAGGAGAACAGCGGCTTGTGCCAGTAGGCCAGCGTGCACGGCAAGGTGTTCGCCGCGAGGTCTAACGACAGCCAGCGGCCCTGCGCCGAGCTCAATTCCGCGGCCACTTCGCTGTTCAACGACACGATGTGCCACGCGCCAAGGTCGAAACTGTAGTAGCCGAGGCCTGCCGTCTCTGGATTCCGGGCATCTGCTCCAAAGTATTCATAGTACGGCGTTGCGGCCGGCGTGACGTACTCGTGGTTGCCCGGTGCGGGCCGCGTCCGGTTCTTGAACCGGCCCCAGCTCGGGTTGTAGCATTCGCGATACTGCCTTTCCGTGCCCTCCATGTACGCGTTGTCGCCAAGCGTGAAGATCGTCCCGCCGATCGAATCGAGCAGCCTGGCCGTGGCCTCATGGTTGCCGCCCGCACAGATCGCGATGTCGCCGGCGCCTGAAAAAGTCTGCGGCGCGTGCACCGGCGGCGGCAGGGGATTCGGGTTGGGCGTGACCGGCGGCACCGGCGTCGTGGGTCCGGTCGGCGTCTTGGGTCCGGTCGGCGTCGTGGGCGTGTTGCCGGTGCACTGCGAACACGCCAGGCAGATCGCCACCACGGCGATGCGGGTCGCTCGGGTGCGCGCCGGCGTGCCGCCGAGCCGATTGAGGGCCATCAGAACCGCGCAATCACCGCAAGCTGAATCCGGCGTCGAGGGAACGCCGACACAGGGGTGCTGTACGCTGGCGACGACAGCGCGCCCACATACTGGTCGTAGTTCATCGTGCTGAACACGTTGAACGCCTCCGCGCGCATTTCCACGGTCCTTGTCGCCGAACGAAACCGCCTGGTCGCCGCCAGGTCGACGCTGCGGAAAATACCACCCTCCGCCGTATTCCGATCCCCGGGCCGGGCGTCGTCCTGCGTCGTGCCGTTCCGATCGTCTCCCCAGGTGATCGTATACGGCCGGCCGCTCCTGAACAGCCCGAGGCCCGACACCGTCCAGCCGCTGCGCACGCGGCCCGTTCCCGGCAGCGCCCAGGTCAGGCCTGCCGAGAGATTGTGCCTGATATCGTTATCGGCACGGCCACGTTCAACGTCGATTCGCCGGCTGTCCTCGGGCAGCAGGTAATTGGCCTGATCGGTGGCATCGGCCAGCGTGTACGACGCCATCGCCTGGAACCGCCCCGCCGAGCGCTCGGCCTTGACTTGAAGCGCGTGGTACCAGCTCTCGCCCCGGTTCCCGAGGGCGATGAACTTGCGATAACCGTTTGCCACGGGCGTCAATGGCCGCGTCGCATCGGCCGCAGCCGCGCTTCGCTGGGCGGGCTTTTCAATCGACGCGGGCGCGTTGAGATCGACGAGGCTCATCAGATCGCGGCCGTTCAGGTAGATGTAGTCGGCTCCGACGAGCGTGTTGAAGATCGTGTGCTGTACGCCCGTGGTCACTTGCAGCGAATAGGGGTTTCCGAATCCGTCTTCGACCGTCTGAATATCGCGCGGCGGCAACACCGGAAGCGAGCCGGGAAGCGTGTTGGGGATCACCGGCATCAGGGGCGATCCCGGCACGAGGGACACCAGGTTTGCGCCCCCGGGTCCTTCGAGCTGCACGCGATTGATGTAGTAGAGCAGCTGCTGCTGTGTGTACAGGCCCGCGCCGCCCCGCAGCACCGTTCGGCCGCTGCCCGTCGGATCCCACGTCAGACCCGCACGCGGCTGCACGTTGTTCTTGTCGGACGGTACGTCGAAGCCTCGCACGTTCGACACACGCTCGATGTCGTACCGCAGCCCCGCCTTGACCGTGACGCGCGCGCCGATCCTCCAATCGTCCTGCACGAATCCGAACGCCGAGAGGCCCCTCGGATCGGCGGTGGTGGCCGTGTCGGATGTGGCGAGGCTCTGAATGAACAGGTAGGGCTGGGGGTACAACGCCGGCGGGCCGGCGAAGAAGTATGCGCCTCTTCCGTAGGAGAGTGCCGTGTTGTGGGCGCCGACGTGTTTCAACCCGCCGCCGAACCGCAGGGCATGAGGACCCGCGGTATAGGACAACGTCTCACCCGCTTCCCACGTGTCTTCGGGGTCGGCCCCGAAACCCAGGGGACCGATCGCACCGCCCTCGGTCGAATATCCCTGACGCGACACGTAGACGCCCGGCTGCAGGTCCTCGCGGATGTCGACATAGCGCGCGAACTGCACCCGCAGGCTGTTCACGAGCCGGTTCGACAGCACGATCGTGTGCGTGAGGAACAGCGTGTGCACGTCGTTGCGGTAGGCGGTGCCCGTCCCCGGCAGCGCGAGCCCTCCCGGCTCGTTGTGCCAGTCGAACCACTGGCCGTTGTAGTGCGCCGCGACGAGGTGCCGATCGCCTGCCTTGTGATCGAGTCGCGCGAACAGCAAGTGCTGGTCTTCGTTGTCCGGCACGGCCGTTTCGGGCGCGACCGGCGAGACGACGATGTTCCGGCCTCGTGAGCGCCAGCCTTCGTAGTTCGCGAAGAAATGCGTCTGGTCCTTTACGACGGGCCCGCCGATCGCCAGGCCGACGCGCTGCGACGAAGACGGCGGCTTTTTCGTCGTGAATACCGGCACGTCGTTCAGGAGGTCGTCCTGCAGGAACAGCAGGCCCGTGCCCCGCAGCTCGTTGGTGCCCGAGTTGGTGACGGCGCTCGTCACCGTGGCCAGCGCTTCGCCGAACTCCGCCGAGAACTGGCTGGTGAGCACCTGCACTTCCTTGATCGATTCGAGAGCGTAGCCCGAGTAGAACGTGCGGGCAGCGCTTCGCCACTTGGAGAAGTGGCTTGCGCCGTCGACGATCACGTTGTTGCTCCAGAAGGTCTGTCCCTGGGGGCTTGGATAGCTTGGGTTGCCGGTGAAGCCGGCTGTCAGGGACGCCAGACTGAGAAAATCGCGGCTGATGAGCGGCAGCGAATGCACCAGCTGCTCGCTGACGCGTTGATTCACGGTCGAGCGATCGATCTGGAGCGGGGGAATGGGCGCCGTGACCGCCACCGTTTCTGCAAGGGGCGGGGCGCCTCTGAGCGCGAAGTCGATGCGAACGCTGCCGCTCGGACCGAGCGAGACATTCTGGCGCACCAGCGGACCGAACCCCTTGAACCTGGCTTCGATGTCGTACTGGCTGCCCCACGGCAGCTTCGAGATCAGGTACTCGCCATCGGCATTCGTCGTCGTCGTTTGTTCGAGGCCCGTGGAGCGGTTGCGCGCGGTCACCGTGACGCCGGCGAGGCCGCCGCCGTTGATCGTCGTCACCGTTCCCGTGACGCTGCCGGTCACCGGCTGCGCTGCGAGCAGCCCGTGGCGCAAGTCTGGCGTCGCACCGAGACGGGCGAGGCGCCCCGCCGGCAAGGCGCGACGACCGAGAATATCGGGAATATTTGAGGAAGGAGCAACGCAGCCGGCGGGGATGCATCGCCCGTCGAATGCAGCCAGACCTGCGCCACGGGCTGCCAGGCTCGCGGACAGCCATGTCAGAAGCGAGACGGCCAGCAGGACGCGTGTCATGGCACGCGAGAATTCGTCCGGACGAGTCCCGGGCGCGCCGCCAGGAGGGCATTGAACAGCAGGCGGAAGCTTGCCAGCGACTGGCCGCGATGCTGCACGCGAAAGCCCAGGAGCACGACCCGCCCCGCGCCGACACTGGCTTCGAGGACCGCCGGCCGACCCGCGATGACTTCCTCGCCTTCGAGCCAGCCGCTCACGAGCAGGTCCCGGTCGCCGTATCGCGCGACCGTCTGTATGGATGGGGCGGGCGCGCTGCCGCCGTTTCCGTCGGCCTGCGCGGGCGGCGGCGCCAGTTCGTAGGCCGCGCTGAAGGCGAAGAATCCGGTGGTGCGGGGCGCCATGCCGAACGCCAGCGGCTGCGACGGGTCGAGCTCGATGCGAAGAATCGATCCCGGACAGAAGAGCTTGGTGCCCTCGGCGCGTGCGACGTCGCGGATGGGCAGCGCGAGCATGTCGATGGCCAGCCCGCCCGACTGGTCGAGGCAGACGAGCGTGCCACCAGCCTCGACGAACGCTCTGAGCGCATGCACTCCCGATTCGCCAAGACCGCCGGCGTACTGGGGTGGCACGACGCCCGCGGCGTGACCGGCCACCAGCCGATCGGCCGGCGCGCTCGGCAGGATGATGACGTCGTAGGCCGCGCGCAGGTTGCCGGCGCGCACGTCGGCGTCGGAGAGTGACGCGAAGCGGAACTCGTGTCGCTCGAGCAGCCAGCGTGTCCAACCCTCGTCGATGTTCTCGACCCACGGCTTGTACAACCCGACGCGCGCGCGCCCGATCGGGCGGGTGTCGGAGGGCGGCTTCCCCTTGGCGCCGTCGACGCGCAGTCCGAGCTCGACCGCAATGCCGGCGACGATCGGCTCGGCGCCTTTGAAAAACGGCACGATGAGCGCGCCGGGCGCGTGTCGGAATCCGCCGACGTCGAGCGCCCGGGTCGTCCACGACACGGCGCCGCCTCGCGCGGTGAGCCGGTTCGCCGCGATGGCGCCGCCGTTGCCTCGTGCGTCGACCACGTAGTAGTCGGGCCTGCGCTCGCCCCACACCGTCGCCGGCGCCGTTGTGGCGCTCGACAACCGCGACATGGCCGGCGGTTCGAACGTGCGCTCGATGAGCCGCACGTCCACGCCCATCTGCTGCGGCAGCGTCCATCCGGCGACGTCGTAGGGGCGCTCAGGCGGACCCTCCGCCGACGCGCGCCGCGCCGGGTAGGCCTGCCGCTCGAGCAGCGTCTTGACGTACGCGCGATATGGCTGCGCGAGCAGGATGATGTCGGTCCCGGCCGGATATGGATCGCCGTCCGCGCGGAAGGGCTCCAGGGCGCGGTGAATCTCGATGGCGCCCTGAAGGAGGAGCTCCTCGAGCTTGGCCACGGCGAGCTTGTCGTGCTGTTCCGGAGGAATGATGAACGCGAAGGGCCCGCCTTGCCGCCCGGCGTCGACCGCTCGCCGGCCCATGTCGTAGAAATTCTGAACGATCGTTTCGCGGTACGCCGCGACGGCGCCGAGCAGCCCGCGCACCGCGCTCAGGTCGTAGTCGACGATGTCTCGAAGCGTCCACGCGCCGCCGGGCCATGGATCGGGAAAATTAATCTGCGGCCGGTATTCGGGCAGTCCGCGCTGGCCCGCGCGCAGGTCCGCGGGCGCCACGGTGATGGGCGAGGCCACGCGGACGCCTGCCACCTCGGTGAGCAGGCACACCGTGTTGTGGCCGAGGGGCGCCGAGTCCTCGTACCCGGGCCAGTAATAGTCGTACATCGCGTTCGAGACGACGCCGCGCCGCCCGTTGCTCTGCAGCTCGAGCGCCATCGCGCTGCCCAGGAGCGCGGCCGTCCGCCAGATGAGCGGGTCGTAGTTGGGATCGATCGGATCGTCGTTGGGTGGCACGAAGAAACGCGGCCCGTTGGCGCCCATCTGGTGCATCGTCAGAAACACCTGCGGGTGCCACTCGGTGTAGAAGAACCGCGCGAGGTTGCGGCTCTCGACCATGTTCATCATGAACCCGTCGCGGTTGATGTCGTGGCCGACGTACTTGTGGTAGAGCCACGGCATCGGGCCCCCGTCGAACGGCGTGCCCTTCTGCCGCTCGTACCAATCGACGACGAGCCGGTGGCCATCGGGGTTGAGCGATGGAATCAGGATGACGACGACCTGTTGCAGCACACCGGCGATTGAGGCGTCCGCCGACGTCGCCAACATATAGAGAAGCTCGTTGGCTGCCTGGGTCGCGCCAATCTCCGATGCGTGGATGCCGGCTCCGATGGCCAGGACGGTCTTATGCGTGGCGGCCAGTTGGCGGGCCTCGTCACGATCGAGCGTGCGTGGGTCGGCCAGCCGCTGGTTGGCCGCTCGGATCCGATCGAGGTTCGCGATGTTGTCGGGCGCGCTGATGATGGCCGCGATCGTTCGATGGCGCTCGGTCGTCGGGCCGATGTCCACGATCTCGACGCGGTCTGATTGGGCGGCGACCGTCTCGAAGTACCGTTCGATGGCGTCGGCGGTTGCCAGCCGCCCGTCGGCGCCCATCCGGAACCCAAAGAACGCTTCGGGCGCCGGCGGTTGCGCCGCGAGCGGGGTGGCGCGCGCCAGCAGGGCGGCGACCGCAAGAGCGGCCGGCACCAGACGCGCCCGCGCGAGACGAACGGCAACAGCCCGCGTGACGCTCACTGAGCGCCATGATAGCTATAGCAGAGGCGTCAGTCCCGCTTTTTCGGCGTGGCGTCCCGGCGTTCGTTGATGGCGTTCAGTTTGGCGAAGAGCGCCGAGAAGCCGCACTGCCTGGGATCGTAGAACCCGAACGCGTCTTGCGGAGGAACCCGGCGCACGCGCTTCGTGCGAACGGGAGCCTGTTGATCCGGCGTCGGCGTGACGGCTTGGTCCACCGGGGCCGCAGCCACGTCCGGATCTGCCGGCTGAAGGTGTACGGGGGCGGCGGCGCTCAGCGCATCGTTGCTGATTCGTGGCATGGGCATGGTCAGCTCTCCAGGTGATGTCCTGCCCCGACAATCGCAAGGCGCGTTCCGATCGCCGGGTATGCATGAGCTCCCGTGCCAAAGCGTCTGAGGAGTGAGAGTTATGCGTGCGAACGGGACGCGCCGCCCGACTTCGTCCGAGGCGTTCACCCACGAAATTCCGGGGACGGTTTACGAATCTGCTGCTTCAAGACTGTGCAGCGCATTCTTCAGACCTGCACGCGCGCCGCGGTAGGCAGGACTAAAGTCCTGCACTACATGCCGGCGCGAAGCAGCTCTCTAGGCAGCTCTAGGAGTCTGCGCGGCAGAATGTAGTGCCGGTCTTCAGACCCGCCTAGCCTGCGGGGCGTTCGACGAGCCGAGCCACCGTCGCGCCCAGGTGCGCGATCGGATCGTCCCAGAATTCCGCGACGTCGGCGTGACGCTCGAGCGCGGCCTGGATCCGACCGCGCTGGATCCCACGGCCCCGTCCGTGAACGATCCGCACGGTTGGCAGGCCGGCGGCCGCCGCGGCGCGCACGTACTCGTCGACGACCGAGATCGCGTCGCGTGGCGCGAACGCGTGCAGGTCGATCTCGGGCTCGATAGGGACGCGATGCATTTCACGGTTTCTGATAAGTGGCGGTCACGACCGTCTTGATTCCCCCGCGGACCGAAAAATCTCCCACCACCGTCATCCGCCTGGGCCGCAGGAGCGCGACCAGGTCGTCCAGAATCTGGTTCGTCACCGCTTCGTAGAAGATGCCGCGGTTGCGGAACTCGATCATGTAGTACTTGAGCGACTTGAGCTCGACGCAGCTCGCGTCTGGGATGTAGGTGATGCGGATGGCGCCGAAGTCGGGCAGCCCGGTTTTCGGGCAGAGCGACGTGAACTCTGGACAGTCGATAGCGATCTCGTAGTCGCGCTCGGGCCGCGGGTTGGGGAACGTCTCGAGCGTGGCGCTGGACATGGCGGCAAAATTCTAGTGCAGTTCTCCAAACGGTGTCGCGCAGGTCTTCAGATCTGCACGCGCGCCGCGGTCGGCAGGACTAAAGTCCTGCACTACACGCCGGCGCAGCGCG
>Ga0156018_1120_pt4 | contig 13851 bp, 8 predicted proteins | sample RifCSPlowO2_02_FD_107672 | JGI IMG/M metagenome (GOLD analysis project Ga0156018, IMG submission 107672) | Acidobacteria bacterium RIFCSPLOWO2_02_FULL_65_29 | reverse complement strand
GCGCGCGCCCTGCGGGCGCTCGGCCGCTCGCAGGACGCCAACGCCGCGTACCGCGATGCGGTGTCGATGCTGCCGAAGGATCCGGCGCTCAACACGGCGTGGGGCGAGCTCTTCCTCGAGACGTACAACAACGCCGAGGCGTTGAAGTCGTTTCAGGCCGCGCTCGAGGTCGATGCGAAGTACGGTCCGGCGCTGTTGGGCGCCGCCCGCGTGCTCGCGGACGAGGATCCGCCGCAGGCCAACGCCGCCGCCATGAAGGCCCTCGAGGTCAACCCGTTCGACGTCGCGACACAGGTGTTTGTCGCCGATCGCGCCGTGGACGCCGGCAAGCGCGACGAAGCGCGGAAGATCCTCGACAAGGCGCTGGCCGTCAATCCGTCGAGCCTCGAGGCGCTTTCCCTCGGCGCGGCGCTCGACTACGTGGAAGACAAGCAGACCGGGTTCGACCGGCAGGTGCGCAACGTGCTCGCGATTGCCCCGAGCTATGGCGAGGTGTATCGCGTGGCGGGTGACCTGGCCGCGCGCAATTATCGCTTCGACGAAGCGGTCGCGCTCGTGCGCCGCGCGCTCGATCTCGATCCTGACGACGCCCGTTCGCTGGCGGACCTCGGAATCCATTTGCTGCGTACCGGCGACGAGCCCGGCGCCCGCCGCACGCTCGAGGCCTCCTTCAAGATCGATCCGTTCAACATCGTCACCTACAACCTCCTGCAGATGATGGACACGCTCGACGCGTTCGTCACGGTAGAGGATGGCGACGTCATCCTGCGGATGCACAAGGACGAGGCGCCCCTCCTGCGGGAATACGCGCTGCCGCTGGCGCACCAGGCGCTGAACGCGTTGACGAGGCGGTACGGGTTCGCTCCAAAGGGTCCGATTCTCATCGAGATCTTCCCGAAGCACGACGACTTTGCCGTGAGAAACGTCGGGTTGCCGGGGATGATCGGCGCGCTCGGCGCCTGTTTCGGCCGCGTGGTGACGCTGGACTCGCCGAAGGCGCGACCGCCGGGCGAGTTCCAGTGGGAGGCGACGCTCTGGCACGAGCTGGCGCACGTGATCACGCTGCAGATGTCCAATCAGCGCGTGCCGCGCTGGCTCACCGAGGGCATCTCGGTCTACGAGGAAACCGTCGCGCGTGCCGAGTGGGGCCGCGGCCAGGACATGGCCTTCGCCTCGATGATGAACAGCGGCGAGGTCATCAAGCTGAAGGACCTGAACGCCGCGTTCACGAACCCTCGATTGATCTCGATCGCGTACTTCCAGGCGTCGGTGCTCGTGGACCATCTCGTCAAGACGTTTGGCGATGCCGGGTTGCATCGGCTGCTGCGTGCCTACGGCCAGGGGCTCGAGACGGACGCGGCGCTGAAGGCGGCGCTGAACACCGACTTCGAGTCGATGCAGGATGGGTTCGACAAGGCGCTCGAAAGCCGCTTTGGCGGCCTGCGTCAGGCGCTCAAGGTGCCGGAGGACTCGAAGGAGCTGCTCAAGGCGCCCATCGAAGCCCTGCAGGTGCTGGCGGCCAAGTATCCCGGCAGCTACCCGGTGCAGCTCGTGCTCGGCAACCGGCTGCTCGAAGCGGGGAAGCAAGCCGACGCGCTCCAGGCCTTCGAGCGCGCCGCGGCGCTGGCCCCGGTGGCGACGGGCGACGACAACCCCAATCTGCAGATTGCGCGGATCGCGCTCGAGAACAAGGACCAGGCGAAGGCGCTCTCCGCCCTGGAGGCCGTGGTTCGGCACGACTTCGACAACGTCGACGCGGCGCGCCAGCTCGCGCGCGTCATGGCGGAGGCCAGGATCACCGATCCGGGCCGCACACGCCCGGTCTACGAACGCATCGCCGCCATCGATCCGTACGACGCCGAGGCGCACGTGACGCTCGGTCGTCTCGCGCTCGCACGCAATGATGCGGACACCGCGATCCGGGAGTTCAAGGCGGTGATCGCGCTGAAGCCCGTCGATCAGGCGTCGGCGTACACCGATTTGGCCGAGGGGTATCTGAAGGGCGGCCGGCGCGCCGAAGCCAGAAAGCAGACGCTCGCGGCGCTGGAGATCGCTCCGAGCTACGAACGCGCGCAGGACCTGCTGCTGAAGCTGTCGGAGCTGCGGCCGTGAGGAGGCTCGCGCTCGCCGCGACGACGACGCTGGTGACCCTCTTGATCTTGTTGCCCGTGCTGCAGCCCTCGGTCGACGCCCAGCTCCCTGACGTGCCAGACGACCGTTTTGCCGGATTGCAATGGCGGTTCGTCCGCATCCAGTACCACTACGACGTCGAAAACACGACCGTCCCGCAGGATTTCTACGGCGAGCCGTGGTACATCGACGGCCCGGCAGCCGAGCAGAATCTTTCGCGGCGCCTCAAGACCGCCACCACGATCCAGGTCGAGGATCCGATCGTGCTGTCGCTCGACGATCCGCGTCTCTTCGTCTATCCGTGGATCTACTTCGTCGAGCCGGGCAACTTGAAGATGACCGACACCGACATCGCGATCCTGCGAGAGTACCTGCTGCGCGGCGGCACGGCGACCTTCGACGACTTCCACGGACCGATCGAGTGGGACAACCTCGTCTCGCAAATGAAGCGCGTGTTTCCCGATCGCGAGATCGTGGATTTCCCGAAGGATCACCCGGTGTTCAGTTGCTTCTACCGGCTCGACGGCTATCCGCAAGTGGCCGGGCTCGGCTCGTTCATGGCCGGCCGGAGCTGGGAGAAGGGCGGCTACGTCGGCCACCTGCGGACGATCTTCGACGACTCTGGCCGGCCGATGCTGTTCATCAACTGGAACACCGACATGGGCGATGGTTGGGAATGGTCGAACGCCGAAGACTATCCGGGCTATATCAAGTACACGTCGCTCGCCTATCGCATGGGCATCAACGAGGTCGTGTACGCGCTCACGCATTAAGAAAGTGAAAAGTGAAAAGTTAAAAGTGAAAAGGACTGCGTGAACCCACAGGAAGAGGGCACCCTCAGCGTCGAGCGCGTCGCCGAAGGCCGCGAGCGGATCCTCGGCGAGCTCCGCAAAGTCATCATTGGCCAGGACGAGGTCATCGAGCAGGTGCTTCTCGCCCTGTTCACCGGCGGACACTGCCTCATCACCGGCGTGCCCGGGCTGGCGAAGACGCTCCTCATCAAGACGCTCGCCGATATTCTCGACCTCGACTTCAAGCGGATTCAGTTCACGCCCGATCTGATGCCCTCGGACATCACGGGCACCGAAATCCTGGATGAAGACCAGGGCGGACGGCGCCTGCGGTTCGTCAAGGGGCCAATTTTCGCGCAAATCATCCTCGCGGACGAAATCAACCGGACGCCGCCCAAGACGCAGGCGGCGCTGCTCGAGGCGATGCAGGAGTACCACGTCACCGCGGCCGGGCGCACGTATCCGCTCGACCAGCCGTTCTTCGTGCTCGCGACCCAGAATCCGATCGAGCTCGAGGGTACGTATCCACTGCCCGAGGCCCAGCTCGATCGCTTCATGTTCAACATCGTCATCGGCTATCTCACCGAGGACGACGAGGTGCGCGTCGTGACGCAGACAACGGGGACCAGGCGGGTGGCGCCGGCGCGGGTGCTCGGCGGTCCCGACATTCTGCAATTCCAGGAGCTGTCTCGCCAGGTGGTGATTGCCGAAGAAGTCGCGCGCTATAGCGTCCGCCTCGTCGACGCCTCGCGGCCCGGCCGTCCCGGGGCCCCCGAGTTCGTGGAGAAATGGGTGAAGTGGGGCGCGGGGCTGCGCGGCAGCCAGTCGCTCGTGCGCGGCGCGAAGGCGCGGGCGCTGATACACGGGCGCTACCATGTGTCGGTCAAGGATATTCAGGCGCTCGCCAAGCCGATTCTCCGCCACCGCATCATGACGAACTTCTACGCCGAGTCGGAGCGCATCAACTCCGACGCGATCATCGACCGCCTGCTCGAGACGGTTCCAGTGCCCAAGAGCGGGATGTAGGCGCATGCAGCCAGGGGTGCGGGAGCGGCGGTTCCTCGACCCGGCCGTCGTGGCGCGCCTCGGCACGCTGGAGCTCAAAGCCCGCACGGTCGTCGAAGGGCTCCTGTCGGGCCTGCACCGCAGCCCGTTCAAGGGGTTCAGCGTCGAGTTCGCCGAATACCGCCAGTACATGCCGGGCGACGACCTGTCCACGATCGACTGGAAGGTCTACGCGAGAAGCGACCGGTACTACGTGAAGAAGTTCGAGGAAGAGACCAACCTCGCCTGCCATGTCATGGTCGACGTCAGCGCGTCGATGGCGTACGGCGCCCGCGGGATGACCAAGTTCGAGTACGCCGCCTGCCTGGCCGCGTCGCTCGCGTATCTGATGAACCGCCAGCGCGACGCGGTCGGCTTGACGGCCTTCGACAAGCGGATTGTGGAGATGCTGCCCGCCAGCGCGCGGCCGGGGCATCTGCGCGCCCTGCTGCTGATGCTCGACCGCCTGCGGCTCGGGCGCGATACCAATGTCTCGAAGCCGCTGCACCAGCTGGCCGATTCGCTGTCGAAGCGCGGCATGGTGGTGCTCATCTCGGATCTGCTGGACGACCCCGAGCGGGTCATCCGCGGCCTGAAGCACTTCCAGTTCCGCGGCACGGACGTGATCGTGTTCCACGTCGTCGATCCGGACGAGCTCGAGTTTCCCTTCGATCGCCCGACGCGCTTCGAAGATCTCGAGACGAGCGACGAGGTGATGGCCGTGCCGTCGGTCGTGCGTTCGCACTACCTGAAGGCGATGAGCGATTTCATCGAGCGCTATCGGCGCGAGCTGGGCGGATGCGGCATCGATTACCACTTGCTCGACACGAGGGAGCCGCTCGAGCTGGCGTTGCTGGCGTATCTTTCGACGAGGGCGCGATCGCTATGAGTTTCCTGGCGCCCCTGTTCCTTGCCGGCGCGGCGGCGGCCGCGATTCCCATCGTGCTGCATCTGCTGCGACGCGAACCCGAGGCGCGCGTGAAGTTCGCGCCGGTGCGCCTGCTGCGCCAGGCGCCGGTCGAACACACCGCGCGGCGGCACCTGCGCGAGCTGCTGCTGCTGGCGCTCCGGGTGGCGGCGCTGGTCCTGCTCGCGCTGGCGTTCGCCCGGCCGTTCTTCACCGCCGACGCCGCCGGGGCGTCGGCAGGCGTGACGATTGTGGCGCTCGACACGTCGGTCAGTCTGTCGGCTCCAGGTCAGTTCGAGCGGGCGACCGCGATCGCGAAAGACGCGATCGATCGCGCGCCGGCGGGCGATCTGGTTGCCGTGATCGCCTTCGACAACGACGCGCGCGTCGTCCGTCCGCCGACTGGCGACCGGGCGCTGGCCGCGTCGGCCGTGGATTCCACGGCGACGACGTTTGGCGCCACGCGCTACCTGGTCGCGCTCAATCGCGCCGCCGGCCTGCTCGAAGGCCGCCGCGGCGCGATCGTGGTCGTCACCGACCTTCAGGAGGGCGGGTGGGACACCGGCGATCGAGCGCTCGTCCCTGCATCGGCCGACGTATCGGTCGCCGACGTCGGCGCGCCGCCGCCGAACCTGGCGGTCATCGCGGTGCGAGTGATCCCCGATCGCGTGGTCGCGACCGTTCGCAACGCGGGCCCGCAAGCGCGCGAGGCCGTGGTGCGGCTCACGGTCGACGGCCAGGCGACCGGAGAGGGCAGGGTGGCCATCGGTCCCAATCAGACCTCGGAAATCGCGCTTTCCGCCCCGCGTGGCGTCGCGGCCTCGGTGGCGGTCGACGATCCGGCGGGCATCCAGGCCGATAACATCCGATATCTGGTCCTCGGCACCGCGACCCGGCCGATCGTGCTCGTGGTCACCGCGAGCGGTGACGTGTCGCGCGAGGCGTTCTACGTGCAGCACGCGCTTACGGCGGAAGGCGCCGAAGGCGCCAGGCATCAAGTGGCCGGCGTCGCCGGTGCCGCGCTGGCGAACTGGGACGAGGCGAGGCTCGCGCGACACGCGGCCGTCGTGCTGCTGTCCACGCGGGGACTCGATCGCCACGGTCGCGAGCTGCTGGCCGGCTACGCGCGCCAGGGCGGCGGCGTGTTGCTGGCGGCCGGGCCCGAGATCGACGCCGACGTGGCCGCCGACGTTCTGGGTGACGCCGTGGCGATCGCCGACACGCCCGCGGCGGGACGGCCCGGCGGCGGAGTCCGGACCTTCGTACCCGTGGACGCGCGCCATCCCGTGTTTCGGGCCTTCGGGGCCGGCGCCTCCTCGCTGGCATTGATTGCGTTCACGCGCATCGCGGAGGTCCGCGCGCCAAGTTGCCAGACCCTGGCGCGCTTCACGACCGGAGAGAACGCGCTCGTCGAGTGCGCATCAGGGGATGGTCGCGCGCTGATCCTGGCGTCGGACCTGAACAACGCCTGGAACGATTTCCCGCGCCGCCCGACGTTCGTGCCGTTTCTCCACGAGGCTGTCCGGCATCTTTCCAGCGTCAGACCTGGCGCCGGCGAATACCTGGTCGGGTCGACGCCAGCCGGCGTCGCCGAGACGCCAGGGTTCGCCACCGTGACGGCCTCCGACGGCGCCAGCAGGCGAGTCGCGGTTAACATTGATCCCGTGGAGGCGAACCCCGCGCGGCTGACGCCCGAGGAGTTTCAGGCCGCGGTGACACGGTTGCACGACGCGGCCCGCACCGAGGTCCGAATCGAGGACCGGCAGCAGGAAGAAAGCCAGCATCTGTGGCAGTGGGTGCTGGGCGCGATGTTGGCCGCGATGGTCGTTGAGAGCGTCGTGGCGTCGCGGACGGCCTAGGGGCTGGGGGCTGGGGGCTAGGGGCTAGGGGCTAGGGGCTAGGGACTAGGGACTAGGGACTAGGGACAAAAAGATGCAGTCGCAGTCGGCACAAATTCGTGAGCTGCTGGATCGCGTGAGGGCGCGGTGGCGGCGGGTCTCGCTCTTTCGCGCGATCGTACGCGCCGCGCTCGCGGCGGCCGCGGTGCTGGCCGTCGCGCTGTTCTTCGCGCTCTGGACGTCGCGTGCGCCCGCGATGCTGGCCGCGCTCGGCGTGCTGGCCGTCCTGCTGTCGGTGGCCGCGGTTGTCTGGGGTCTCTGGCCGATCGGGCGTGCGCCGTCCGACGCGCAGGTGGCACGGTTCATCGAAGAGCGGGAGCCGGCGCTCGACGATCGACTCGCCAGTGCCGTTGATTTGCTCGCCGGCGGCGCCGCCGACCCCTCGGGGCTCACCGGTCCGATGGTCGCCGATGCGGCGCGCCGCGCGTCGACCATCGATCCCTCGTCGGTCGTTCCCGGGCCCACACTTCGCCGGCGGGGCGTACAGGCGGCGGCCGCGGCCGCCATCCTGGCCGCCGTGATGTTCGCCGGCCGCGATCGCGCGCGCGAATCCTTCGATGCGTTGTCGCTCACGCTCTTCCCTTCGCGCCTGAGCCTCGACGTTCGACCAGGCAGCGTCCGCGTGCAGCCGGGCGCGGCGCTGACCATCGAAGCGCGCCTTGTTGGCAATCGCGCGCCCGTGGTGGTGCGCGTGCTCAGCGTGGAGGGAGAGCCCGCGGCTCAAGCAGACGCCGAAGCGTGGCGCGCCACCGAGATGGCCTCCGAGGGGTCTGGCGCCTTCACCCTGGCGATCCCATCGATCGGCGCCTCGTTCCGCTATCGCGTCGTCGCGGGAGGGGTGACGTCGCCCGTCTACGACGTCCGGGTCGTCCGCGCACCGCGCGTGGCGCGCATCGACGTCGACTACACGTATCCGCCGGCGCTGGGTCTGCCGCCGCGAATCGAGGAAGACGGCGGCGACATCTACGCGCCCGTGGGGACCGACGTCCGAGTCCGCGTGCGCCCCGATCGCGACGCCTCGTCGGGGCGCCTGACGTTTGCCGACGGCGCCTCCCTCGACCTCGCACCCGGAGCCGGCGGCGCGCTGGCAGGAAGCTGGAAGATCGTCGGCAACGGATCCTATCGAGTGGCGCTTGCCGATCGGGAAGGGCTCGCGAGCCAAGGTGACACCGAGTACTTCGTCCGGACGATCGAAGATCGGCCACCGGACGTTCGCATCGTGCGGCCGGCGCGCGATCGCACGGTGACGCCGCTCGAGGAGGTCGATGTCGAGGCGCAGGCCGACGACGACTTCGGTATCGATCGGCTCGAGCTCGTGTACGCCGTGCGGGGCGGCGCCGAGCGGTCGGTGCCGATCGACGTCCCGAGACGTGCGACATCGGTGGCCGGCACGGCGACGATCTACCTCGAGGATCTCCACGTCCAGCCCGGCGACTTCGTCTCGTACTACGTGCGCGCACGCGACCTCGCGCGCGGCCGCCGGTCGATCGACGCGCGGAGCGACATCTTCTTCCTCGAAGTCAAGCCGTTCGAGCAGGCGTACACCGAATCGGACAGCCAGGCGGCGGGTGGCGGCGGAGGCAGCCCGGAGCTCGACGATCTGGTGTCCGCGCAGAAGCAGGTCATCGTCGCCACGTGGAAGCTCGATCGCCGCGCCGAAACCTCGGGCGGCGCCCGTTCCGAGCAGGACATCCAGTCGGTGGGCCGCGCGGAAGCGGAGCTCAAGACGCGCGTCGAGCAGACATCGAGCGGTTTTCGCACCACGACGATGCGCGATCCGCGGAGCGGGCCACCGGTCGGACGTGGCGGCGCGCCGCCTGCGGGGGGAGCGCCGCGGGCGGGCCAGACCTCGCCGCAGGAAGACGCGATGACGGCCGCCGCGGCAGCCATGGGCAAGGCTGTCGAGTCGCTGAGTCGTCTCAAGACGCGCGACGCGATCGCGCCCGAGCTCGAGGCGCTCGACCACCTGCTCAAGGCGCAGGGCGACGAGCAGCAGCCGCGGCAGGTGTCTCGCCAGCAGGTGGGCAGCGGCGGAGGCGGCAACCGCCCGGGGCAGGACATGTCGAGCCTGTTCGATCGCGAGCTTCAGCGCCAGCAACAGACCAATTACGAGACGCCGACGACGACCGAGCAGCGCCCGGACGCCGCTGCCGCCCTGCTCGATAAGATCAAAGACCTGGCCGAGCGGCAAGACGAACTGCTCGGGCGGCAGCGGGAGCTGGCCGCAGCGCGTCCGCAGATGACGAAGGAAGAGGTGACGCGCGAGCTGGAGAAGCTCACGCGCGAGCAGTCGGACCTGCGAGAGCGTGCCGAGGACCTCTCGCGGCAGATGGCTCAGCAGGGGCAGCAGAACCAGGCAGGGCAACAGAACCAGGCAGGGCAGCAGAACCAGGCAGGGCAGCAGAACCAGGCAGGGCAACAGAACCAGGCAGGGCAACAGAGCCAGTCGGGGCAGCAAAGCCAGTCGGGGCAGCAAAGCCAGTCGGGGCGACAGGAGGGGCAGGGCGGTCAGCAGATGCGCGCCGTGTCCGAAGAGATGCGCAACGCGGCTGGAGACCTCCGCCGGCAGGATCCTCAGCAGGCCAGCGAGCGGGGCAGCCGCGCGCTCGAGAAGCTGCGCCAGATTGAACGGCAGATGCAGTCGTCGGCGCCAGACGAGCGCCGCCGCGCGCGCGGCGATCTCCAGCTCGAGGCCCGGCAGCTCGCCGATGCCGAGCGGCAGATCGAATCCGAATTGAGCCGCCTGGGACAGAACGAGGCCGCGAGAGACGCCATGCGCCGGCTCGCCGGAGAACAGGAACGGCTGGCGGAACGGGCCGAGCGGCTCGAGCAGCGTCTCGGCCGCCAGGCCGCGACGGCCGGCGACGCGAAGGCGAGCGATCAGCAGGGCGAGCGGGCCGTGGCCCGGGCGTCACGCGAGTTCGACGGGCAACGCGTAGACGAACGCATGCAGCAGTCGGCCGACGCGCTGCGGGCCGCTGCGGAGGCCGGTCAGGCCGCCCCCAGTCCTCCTTCGGCATCCCAGATGGCCAAGGCTCAGGAGGATCTGGCGCGCGCGCTGGACAAGCTGGCCGACCAGCTCGCCAACGCGGACCAGGCCGGAGACGAGGACTCACGGAAGCTGGCGGACCAGCTCGCGCGCGCGCAGGAACTGCGTGAACGCATCGACGAATTGACGAGCCGGCTCGAACAGCTTGACCGGCCGGGCGCGCCAAGCGGCGCGCAGCCGCAGCCGGGCGATCCGTCGGGCAGGGGCAGTCCGGCCGCGGGAGCTGGCGCGTCGCTCGAGTCGCTGCGCGAGGAATACGCGCAACAACTGCAGGAGACGCGTGAGCTGCTCGACGAGCTCGACCGAAACGACACGTACTCGCAGGGCGGATCGGGCTTCACCTTCGAGGCCGCTGACCGGATGACGCTGTCGGCGCCCGGAACCGAAGCCTTCAAGCAGGATTTCGCGAAGTGGGAGTCGCTCCGCAAGCAAGCCACGCTGGCGCTCGAGCGGGCCCAGCTGGCCATCTCCAAGAAGCTGCAGGAGGAGATGGCCCGCGACCGGTTGGCCGCGGGCGCCGACGACAAGCCGCCGGCGGATTACCAGCAGCAGGTCGACAGCTATTTCAAAGCGCTGGCAACCGGACGAAGACCCTGACAGTCCACAGTCAACAGTTCACAGTTGACCGGACTGTCAACTGTCGACTGTGAACTGTCGACTTTGACTGTGACCATGCATTTCGCGAATGCGCCGTCGTGGTGGTTGGCGGCCCTCATCATCGCCGCCATCGTGGGCGCGGCGTTCGTCTCCTATCGCCGTCCGCTGGTCGCGCTGTCGCCGGCCGAGCGTGCCGCGTTGGCCGCGCTCCGCGTGCTCGCGCTGGCGGCGGTCGCCCTCTTTCTGTGCCGGCCGATTCTGCTGACGCCACCCCCGGTTGGGACGAGCGTCGTGGTGCCGATTCTCGTCGACGTGTCGCGCAGCATGCGCGTCGCTGACGCGGACGGACAGACGCGCATCGCGCGTGCAGCGGCGCTCGTCTCGCGCGAGCTCGTGCCGGCCCTGTCGAATCGCTTCTCCCCCGAGATCTACAGCGTGGGCGACGCGGCGGCTCCGGCCTCGGCGGACCGATTGGCGGCCGACGCGCGCCACAGCGACTTGACGAGCGCCCTGAACGCCATCCGCGATCGGTATCGCGGCCGCCCGGTGTCCGGCATCGTGCTCATCTCGGACGGCGGCGACACGACGAGCGATGCCGCGGTCGTCGAGGACGGTCCGCCGATTTTCGCCGTCGGCATCGGGTCGCCCGATGGCGTCAGCGACCGGGAGATCCTCGGCATCACCGTGGGCGATCCGCGATTGGATCAGGCATCGGTCGATCTCCACGTCTCGGCGTCGAGTGCCCACTACGGCCGAGCACCCTTCGAGTTGCGCGTGCTCGCCAACGGGCGGCTGGTCGAGAGCCGCCGCGTGTCGCCGCTGGCTGACGGATCGCCCATCGACGAGGTGTTCACGGTTGCGCCCGATCCGCTCAACGCGACGGTGTACAGCGCCGACATCCGGCCCGAAGCCGACGAGATTGTCACCGAGAACAACACCAGGAGCGTGCTCGTCAACCCAGCCGGCCGCAGGCGCCGCGTGCTCGTGATCGCGGGTGCGCCGGGCTTCGAACACAGCTTCCTGTCCCGCGCCTTGGCGATGGATCCGGGCCTCGAGATCGACACGATCGTACGGAAAGGCCGAAACGAGACCGGCGAGGGCACGTTTCTCGTGCAGGCCGGACCGGGCCGTGTCTCGGCCCTTGTCTCGGGGTTCCCATCCACCCGTGAGGCGCTGTATGCGTACGACGCGCTCATCATCGCCAACGTGGAAGGCGAGTTCTTCACGCGCGCCCAGCTCGCTCAGGCCGCTGAATTTGCCTCCGAGCGCGGCGGCGGCCTGCTCGTGCTCGGCGGCCGATCGTTTGCGCCGCGTGGTCTGATCGGTACGCCGATCGAGGGCGCGCTGCCTGTCGAGCTCAACGACCGGCGCGGTGGCATCGTGCGCGCCCCGAGCCTCGAGGAAGGCTCCGAGCCGGGCCACAACGCGGTCGTATTGACGAGGGAAGGCGAGACACATCCGGTCACGCGTATTGGATCGTCGCCCGAAGAGACCCGCCGGCTCTGGGCGGCCCTGCCCGCCCTCGCCGCGAGCGCGCGACTCGGTGGTCCCAAGCCAGGCGCGACCGTGCTGGCCGTGACGGCCGCCCCCGGCGGGGCCGTCTATCCGATCGTGGCGGTGCAACGCTACGGCCGCGGGCGCTCGATGGCGTTTGCCGGAGAGGCCTCGTGGCGCTGGCGGATGATGCTGCCCTCGACCGATCGGTCCCACGAGTTCTTCTGGCGCCAGTCCGCGCGGTGGCTCGCCGGATCGGCGCCCGACCTGGTGAGCATCCAGGTACCGGAATCCGCGGAGCCGGGCGACGCGTTCGACATCCGCGTCGATGCGCGCGATCGCGCGTTCCAGCCGGTGGCCGATGCCCTCGTCTCTGCCACGCTGACGGCGCCTGGAGGCGATACGCGACCGCTGACCTTCAGACATGAAGCCGGCGCGGACGGTCAGTTCGCCGCCGCCGTTCGATCCGACGAGGCGGGTCTCTACCGCGTTCGCGTCGACGCTCGGCGCGGCACGGCGATGCTGGGCGAGGCCGATCGCTGGTTCCACGTCGGGGGCAGCGACCGCGAATTCGCCGACCCGCGCCTCGACGAAGGGTGGCTGCGGCGCGTGGCGCGCCGGTCGGGTGGCCGGTACGTGCGCGCGGGCGATGCGTCGCAGATTGCGTCGTGGCTGCGAACCGCGGTTCCACAGGACGTCGAGCCCGCACAGCGCGATCTGTGGCACGAACCATGGGCATTCGCGCTGGTGATCGGTCTGTTGTCGGCCGAGTGGGTGCTGCGCCGCCGTTGGGGATTGCGGTAATGAGCCACGCATGCACCATAGCAAGCCACGAAGACACGAAAGCGCGAAAAGGACGACCTAGGCACGAAAATCGCCACCACGGTGGACACGGAGGAGTGGTGGAGCGTTTGATGATGCAACCGGCTCCTAAACACGTTTCGTGTTTTCGTGTTGTCGTGGCTGCCTTTGGTCTGATCGTCTTCGTTTCGTCGCACGCGATCGCCGGCGACCGATATGCGCTGATCGTCTCCGGCGCGGCGGGCGGCGCCCAGTACGCGCAGAAGTACGACGCGTGGCGTACCGCGATCGTCTCCGTTCTCCGCGATCAGTTTCTCTACCCCGTGGACCATGTCATCGTGCTCGCCGACGTCCCGGCGAAGGAAGGTCGTCAGGCAACCGTGCTGACAGGGGCGACAGGCGCGAACGTCCGCGCGGCGCTCGTCCGGCTCGCCGAACGGGCGAAGGCCGATGACGTGGTGCTCGTGCTGCTCATCGGGCACGGCAGCGTGCTCGACGGCGATGGTGGGAAGTTCAATCTCGTGGGGCCCGATCTGCGGTCGGACGAGTGGGCGAACCTGGTCGCGCCCATCGCCGGCCGGCTGGTGTTCGTCAACGCGACGGGTGGCAGCTTTCCGTTTCTCCGATCGATGGCGGGCCCGGAACGCGTGGTGGTGACGGCCACCGACTCGGCAGGGCAGCAATTCGAAACCGTGTTTCCCGAGTTCTTCGTCAGCGCGTTGACCAGTCAGGCCGCCGACATCGACAAGAACCAGAAAGTGTCAATCTGGGAGGCGTTCACCCACGCCAGCGCGGCCGTGAAAGCCTGGTACGAAGAGCGGGGCCAGCTCCCCACGGAGCGGCCAGCGATAGATGACGGTGCGCCCTCGGGTAGCCAGAGCTCGCTCGCGCGGATCACGTATCTGCAGCCCGACGTCCGGATTCCGGCCTCGGCGGACGCCGAGCTGGTCGCCCTCCTGAAGCGTCGCGCCGCGATTGAGTCGGCAGTGGAGCGGTTGCGGTTGAGCAAGCCCACGCTTCCCGTCGACCAGTACGAGCGCGAGCTCGAGACGCTCCTCCTCGAGATGGCGCGCGTCGACCGCCAGATCCGCGCGCGATCCTGATACCGGAGAGCCGACAAGGAATTACCTGTCTAGAAAC
>Ga0156018_1114_pt2 | contig 13974 bp, 11 predicted proteins | sample RifCSPlowO2_02_FD_107672 | JGI IMG/M metagenome (GOLD analysis project Ga0156018, IMG submission 107672) | Acidobacteria bacterium RIFCSPLOWO2_02_FULL_65_29 | reverse complement strand
GCCAGTGACCAACCTTCAGCCGTTCATCGCGAAGGGGCCCGATCGCGACGCGCTTCAAGCGATCCACGGGATGGCCGATGGCCTCGCACATCTTCCGGATCTGGCGATTGCGCCCTTCGCGCACGGCGACGATGAGCGTGCCGCCTGCCAGCCGCACGACCGCCGGTTCCGTGCGCCGGCCGTCGATCATGATGCCGCGCCGGAGCCGCTGCAGGTCGTGCTCGTCGGGGACGCCCAGGACTTTCGCTTCGTACACGCGCTCTATCCCGTGGCTCGGGTGGGTGAGCCGCGCGGCGAGATCGCCGTCGTTCGTGAGAATGAGCAGGCCCTCGGAGTCGAAGTCGAGACGCCCCACCGGATAGACGTAGTCCTTCGTGCCGATCAAATCGATGACGGTCCGCCGCTTCTCGGGATCCGATCGCGTCGTCACGTACCCGCGCGGTTTGTTCAGGAGCAGATAGAGATGCCGTTCCGGCGGACGGATCCGCCGGCCGTCGACGCGTATGTCGTCGTGGGCCAGGTCGGCCTTGCTGCCCAACTCGCGAATGGTCTGGCCGTTCACCGTGACGCGGCCCTCGATCATCAGCTGCTCGGACGCACGGCGCGACGCGATGCCGGCTTGCGACAAAATCTTCTGTAAGCGTTCCATTTGACAAGAAGACGCTACCACGGAGGTCACGGCACACGGACGGAGGGCACTGCTTCTTGTTATTAGGAATCAGTGTCCTCCTGTTCGTGATCTGTGTCCTCTGTGGTAGGGCTTTGTTAGCGAGACAACACGTCGCCCCAGAACGATGCCAGCTCCATCACCTCCGCGACGCGAGGCGACCCGTCGGCGTCCGCGTGCGGGATGAGTCCGCTCAGGAGCACGCGCACCCGTGTCCCGCTCCGAAGCGCGGCCGCGAGGTGGACCGATTCGGCTGCCGGGATCACGTTGTCTGCCGTGCCGTGCAGCAGGAACACCGGTGCCGACGGTTTGGGCGACTTGGCGGCGGAGAGCGCCGGCGAGTCGGCGTAGAAACCGAGCTGGGGCACGAGCCGCGCACCCAGGTGAGCGATGTCGCGGTCGTTGACGTACCCGAGCAGCGTCGCCGACGGCTCCGGCAGCGATTTCGCCAGCGTCCGCAGGGCCGCGAGCTCCTGGGCCGCTTTCTCCGTCTGGTCCCGGTCCCACGCCGACGCCTGGAGAAACCGTCTCACGGCGGCCTTCAGCGATCCAACCTGTGCAGGTGGGACGAGGCGATCGGCGACGCCGAGCAGAATCACGGCCACCCCGTGGTCATGCGGCAGCGGCGCCCACCCCGACGCGACATCTCCGGCCGCCGACGTGGCCGCGCCCGCCGCCGTGTCCGGCTCGAGCCGGATGGCCGCTGTACTGTCCGTCTTCAGGCGGACCCGATTGAGCGCTGACTCGCTCCCCGGCGGCGGCGGCTCGACCCCCGTGCACAGGTACCTGAGGACGCGCGGCAAGTCGTCATGACCACCGACGGACAGCACGTACGCGACGCGGCCGCGCAGGCTCGGCCGCCCGGCGGCGACGACCGACAGACCGCCGCTGAAGCTGACGCCGATCATCCCGATCAGGCCGTCGGGTGCGAACGCCTGCTGCGAGGCCAGCCACGACGCGGACTGTTCGATGGCGTCGGTGATGGCCGGGGTGATCGCGAGCTGCGACAGATCCGCGATGTCCGGCGTGACCACCGTGATACCGCTTGCCGACAGCTCGCGCGCGAGCCGCACTAGCCGCGGCTCCTCGATCCCCGAGGGGTGCAGCCCCGACACGAGAAGCGCGGTGCGGCGCACGCGCCCTGCCGGTTCGTAGATGCGTGCGCGCAATGGACCGTCGGGGAGCGGTATCCCCACCTCGCGCGTTCGGACCGCTGTCGTGTCGAAATTCGCCACGCGGCGCACCGTGCCGCCGAGATCCGCGATGCGCACGATGAAGGAGAGTCCGTGAACGTACGGCAGCGCGATCATCGCCGCGCCCGCGACGAGAGCGACCCCAACTGCAGATGCGGCAAGCCGCCGTCGTGTCATCGAGCGCATGTTACTATCAGCGGAAGACTGGCATTTCAGATTTCAGACTTCAGAGAACTTCAGAGTTCAGATTTCGAATCGCGCCTGTCTGGGTGACGAGTCCGGAATCACGTCAATCTGAAATCACATCTGAAGTCTGAGAGCCGTGAACGTTTGAACGCAGAGCTCGCAGAGAGCGCTGAGCAATTCCTGGGTATTTCTTCTCTGTGGCCTCTGCGGTCTCTGCGTTGAATGTGATTGATTCACAAGCGCTGAACTCTGAAATTTCATGAGCAAGCTCGTGATCGCCATCGACGGCCCCTCCGGCGCCGGCAAAGGCACGATCGCTCGCGCCGTGGCGGCCGAGCTCGGCTACCGACACATCGACAGCGGTGCCATGTACCGAGCCATCGCGTGGAAATCGCTGCGCGAGGGTCTCGCGCTCGACGACGAGGCTGCCGTGGTACGGGTGGCGCGGCAATCGCCCGTCGAGATCGAGGGCGGTGTCGTCGCGATCGGCGGCGTTGACGTCACGCGCGAGATTCGCACGCCGGACATCGACCGAGCCGCGGCGTCCGTCGCTCGGCTCCCCGCCGTCCGCGACGTGCTCGTTGCCCGCCAGCGCGAGATGGGCGAGGGCGGGGCCATTGTGATGGAAGGCCGCGATATCGGCACGGTCGTGTTTCCACGCGCCGACGTGAAAATCTATCTCGATGCGTCCACCGAAGAGCGGGCCCGGCGGCGGGCGAATGACCCCGCTCACAGCGGAGGCCCAACGATCGTCGCCGAGGTCGTGAGCGCCCTCACCGCGCGCGACGAGCTCGATCGCACGAGGCCAACGTCGCCGCTCTACGCCGCCGAGGACGCCACACCTGTCGACACAACGGGAAAGTCGGTGAACGAGGTGGTGGAGGAAGTGCTCACAATCGTGAACCGGAGGCTGGAGAGTGTTCTTCCAGCCCCTAGTCCCTAGCCCCTAGTCCCTAGCCTCCGCCTCTACGAGTTTTTTCTGTCCTTGTAGTCGTCCGCCGAGGCCGGATCCAGCTCCCATCGGTGCTTGTCCCGCCCGGCGATCTTCTCACCACCCAACTCTTCAGCGTCCTGGTACTGAAGTCCGAGCGCCTTGCCGATCTCGTCGACGATGTCCTGATCGGGTGTGGAGTTGTCGCCGCCCGGCGCCTCGTCGCCGCTGAAGTACGCGCTTTCGACGTTCGCGTCCACGTCGCCACCCGTGATCTCGGGCGTCATGGTGGCATGCGCCTGGCGCGCCTGCGCGATTTCGGCGCGCCCCGTTCGTACGGCTGAGCCGTGACGGTCCATGTCCAACGACGATGGCGGTGTCGGGACCGATTCCTCGAGGCGGCGCCGCTCGCGATCGAGCCTCGCCGCCCTTGGCGGGAGCACCTTCCCGCGAGCGGGCGCGCGCTTGCGTGCGACGGGTTTCCGGCGCCCGGTGCCACCGGCGCCGGGGCGTTTGGTGCCGCGCTTGGCGGGCGCGGCCTTTCTCGCCGTGTTCATTCGCTTGGGCCCTTTTGAGCCTTTGGCGCGTTGCGAGCCCTGCGAACGTCGTCCCGCCTTGCGCTTCGCCATTGCCTTTTGTCCTTTCGCCAACCGGTTCGCCAACCTTGACAGTATTGCGATAAGTGTCGTACGCTCTGAAGCTTATCGGAATTCACGAGACGCGTTCAGAGTGCGAGTCAGCCTCGCGGCGGCTCTGCACGGAACGTGCCGGGTGTCGGCACAGCGACTGTACGCTCGGCATATTCGATCGACCCGTTCGGCACGCTCAGGGTCGTCCTGAGCCTGTCGAAGGACGATAGAGGAGATACGCACGGCATGGCCAATGTAGAAGACCAGCACACGCCCGGCACCGCCAGAGGGAGTGCGGGAACACTCGATCGCACCGATCACTCTGAGCGCTCCGAGCGCAGCGGCCGTACCGATCGCGGCACGCTCAAAGCTCGTCCGCGGGAAGACGACGTCCCGATGGACCCAGCCGCGTTCAAGGAACTTCTGGATATCTACGATAGCAGCTTCCGAAACATTGCGGAAGGCGAGGTCGTCAAGGGCACCGTCCTCAAGGTGACGCCTTCGGAAGTGATCGTGGACGTCGGTTTCAAATCGGAGGGCGTGATTGCCGTGAGCGAGTTCCTCGACGAGAACGGCCAGGTCACCGTCGAGGCCGGCGACATCGTCGATGTGCTGCTCGAGCGGACCGAGGATCGCGAAGGCCACGTGGTCTTGTCCCGCGAAAAAGCGGAGAAGATGAAGATTTGGGACGAGGTCGAGAAGGCCTATGCCGAGCGCAAGGTCGTGATCGGACGCGTCATCGAGCGCATCAAGGGCGGGCTGGCGGTGGACATCGGCGTCCGCGCGTTTCTGCCCGGGTCGCAAATCGACGTTCGACCTGTCAGAAATCTCGACGCGCTGCGCGGGCAGGAATTGCGCATGCGCGTGATCAAGGTGAACAAGAAGCGCGGCAACATCGTCCTGTCGCGCAAGGCGCTGCTCGAGGAAGAGAACGCCGAAAAGAAGAAGCACACGCTCGAGACGCTGGCCGATGGCCGGGTACTCAAGGGCGTCGTGAAGAACATCACCGACTACGGTGCATTCATCGACCTTGGCGGCATCGACGGGCTGCTGCACATCACCGACATGTCGTGGGGCCGCGTCGGGCACCCGTCCGAGATCTTCAAAGTGAACGACGAGATCGACGTGATCGTGCTCAAGTACGATCCGGCGACCGAGCGCGTGTCGCTCGGTCACAAGCAGCTCATCACCGATCCCTGGGCCAACGTGATGGATCGGTATCCGGTCGGCGCGCGCGTGGGCGGAAAGGTGGTCAGCCTCACCGACTACGGCGCGTTCGTGGAGCTCGAATCGGGCGTCGAAGGCCTGATTCACGTGTCTGAGATGTCGTGGAGCAAGCGCGTCAAGCACCCGTCGAAGATCCTGAACGTTGGCGACACGGTGGACGCGATGGTGCTCGGCGTCGATCCGGCAGCGCGGCGCATCTCGCTCGGCCTCAAGCAGGTCGAGGCCAACCCGTGGCACGATCTCGCCGGCAAGTATCCGGTCGGGTCGAAGATCCAGGGCAAGGTGCGGAACCTGACCGAGTTCGGCGCATTCGTCGAAGTCGAGGAGGACATCGACGGGCTGATCCACATCTCCGACATGTCGTGGAGCAAGCGTGTCAAGCACCCATCGGAAGTGCTGAAGAAGGGCGACGTGGTGGACGCGATGGTGCTCAATATCGATGCCGAGAACCAGAGGCTGTCGCTCGGGCTGAAGCAGCTGGCCACCGACATCTGGGACGATTTCTTTTCGCGCCGTCACCTCGGCGACACGATCGAAGGCAAGGTCGTGCGCATGACGAACTTCGGCGCCTTCGTCGAGCTGGACGAGGGCATCGAGGGCCTGATCCACGTCTCGGAGTTCGACGAGTCACGGCAGGCGGGCAAGGGCCCGGGCGCACCTGGGAGCCCGGCAGCCGAGAAGATTGAGTTGAAGGTCGGCGAGACCTATCCGATGAAGATCATCAAGCTCGCGCCCGAAGAACGGAAGATCGGCCTCTCGATTCGCGCGATGAAGTCCGACGAGTTCCGCGCCGACTGGGAGCAGTATCAGGAGTCGGCCGGAGACGGCACGGCGACGCTGGGGGATCATTTCAAGAACCAGTAGGGCAAAGGTAGCCCTCTGCCCTGCGAGGATCCAGTATGACTGGCGGCAGCATGACCAAGGCGGAGCTCGTCGAGGAGGTGTCGCGAGTCTCCGACCTCACCAAGAAGCATTCCGAGGTCATCGTCGACACCGTGTTCAAGAGCATCATCGACGCACTGCATCGGGGCGAGAAGATCGAGCTGCGCGGCTTCGGCAGTTTCCGCCTCCGCAAGCGAGAGCCGCGCAAGGGCCGCAATCCGAAGACGGGGGACAAGGTCGACGTTCCGCCGAAGAAGGTTCCGTACTTCAAGCCGGGCAAGGAACTGAAGGAATTGATCAACCGCGAGCCGGAGACACCACCGGCCGCGCCGACCGCACCAGCTCCCAGCCCCTAGCCTCTAGCCCCTAACGATGGAACGCCTCTGGTCTCCCTGGAGACTCTCCTACGTGACGGGTACCGAGACGTCCACCAGCTGCATCTTCTGCGATGCCACGCTTCCCGAGCCTGATCCGGGGCGCGAGGCGCTGGTTCTCGCTCGCGGACGAGTGTCCTACGTCATCCTGAATCTGTATCCGTACAACAACGGCCATCTGATGGTCGCGCCCAACCGCCATCTCGCGTCGCTCGCGGCCGCGAGCGAGGACGAGCTCGACGAGATGATGCGCTTCATGCGCGACGCCGAGGTGGCGCTGACCGAGGCCTATCGCCCGCAGGGCATCAATGTCGGCATCAATCTGGGACGTCCAGCCGGTGCCGGCATCCTCGATCACATTCACATTCACCTCGTCCCGCGCTGGACGGGTGACACCAACTTCATGTCGGTCTTCGGCAACACGCGGGTGCTGCCGGAAGATATCGCCGACACCGCCAGGCGGCTGAGGCCGATCTTCGAACGATTGGCACGGAACCACGACGTCTAACGTGGGGCTCCGCCCCACACCCCCCGCCTCCGCTCTTCGAGCTCCGGCGAGGCTCGCCGAAGCCTTCAGCGCAGGCGGCGGCTCGGTCGCTTGCGGGGACCACAAGGCCCCGCGCCGCTCCCTCGCAGGCGCGCCGTGCGCGCCTAGCCCGTTATGCGGAATGAGTACAAGATTCTCGTTTCGACCCGCATAAAACGGGCTGACGCAGAGCATGCAGAGATCGCCGAGAAGATCTTCTTCCGTGTTTCGTGTTTTCGTGGCCTGGTTTCGTGGATGTGGATAGAGTAGAAACTCTGCGGTCTCTGCGTTGAATGTCGTATGGTCCTCGAACTGTCACCCGAACAGATCGCCTTTCGCGAATCGGTCGACGATTTCGCGCGCGCGGTTGTCGCGCCGCGCGCGGCGGCGATCGACGACACGGGACAGTTTCCGCTCGACGTCGTGCGCGCGGCGGGCGCGCGCGGTCTGTGCGGCGTGACGATTCCGGCCGCGTGGGGCGGGGCCGGGCTGGATTACCTGAGCTACGCCCTGGCAATCGAGGCCGTGGCGCGCGCGAGCGCGACCGTCGCCGTGTCGCTGTCGGTGACCAACTCGCTCGTGGCCGAGCTCATCGCGCACGCTGGCCGCGCGAAACAGAAGGAGCAGTGGCTGCGCCGGCTTGCCACGGGCGAGGTCCTCGGCGCCTTTGCGCTTTCCGAGGCCGAAGCGGGGACCGACGCGGCCAATCAGACCACCCGCGCTGTCCCGAGCGGCCACGGCTATCGGATCACGGGAGGCAAGGTCTGGGTCGCCAACGCCGAGGCGGCCGCGGTTGCGGTCGTCTTTGCGTGCACACGGCCCGGACTGCGCGGCCAGGGGGTGACGGCATTTCTCGTGCCGATGGACGCCCCCGGCATCACGCGGGCGGCGCGCGACGAATCACTCGGCGTCCGCGGCCTTGGCTGCATGGACCTCGAGCTCGACGTGCAGGTGACCGACGACCAGGTGCTCGGTCCGGTCGATCAGGGCTTTGGCCTGGCGATGTGGGCGCTCGAGGGCGGCCGCGTCGCGATCGCGGCACAGGCGCTGGGCATAGGCGAGGCCGCCGTGGCGGAGGCGATCGCGCACGCCAAGACGCGACGGACGTTCGGCCAGCCAATCGCCAGCTACCAGGCCATCCAATGGATGCTGGCCGACATGGCGACCGAGCTGCAGGCCGCCCGCATGCTGACGTGGAAAGCGGCCGACGCGAAGGGTCGCCAGGAGCGAATCACGCTCGAGGCGTCGATGGCCAAGCTCGCCGCGTCGGAGGCCGCCCACAAGGCCGCCGACAAGGCCATGCAAATCCTGGCGTCGGCGGGCTACCGTCGCGGCTCCGTGGTCGAGCGGCTGTTTCGCGACGTGCGCGCCACGGAAATTTATCAGGGAACCTCCGAAGCCCAGCGTATGATTGTTGCGGCTCAGGTGCTGGCTGGCTCGTGAAATCTGGTCACTTGATCATCTGGTCATCTGATCATTGATTCGGCCAATCAATGACTCGATGACCAACGGACGAGATGACCCAATTCGAGGATGGTTGTTATGACCAAGAGAATGACCCGACGTGAGTTTGCCCGCGCCTCTGGCGCCGCAGGGTTGGCTGCGGTCGCTTCCAAGTCCGTGTTCGCACAGGCGCCCGCCGTCAGGGCAGGCGGCACGAAGCCTGTGGTCGTGGCCTCGGGGAACGGTAATACCTCGAAGGACGCCGCCGGGGTCACCTGCGTGCAGAAAGCGTTCACCATGATGACGCAGGGCGCCGACGTGCTCGATGCCCTCGTGGCCGGCGTCAGCATCGTCGAGCTCGATCCCAACCAGAGCGGTGTCGGCTGGAGCGGCCTGCCCAACGCCGACGGCGTCGTGCAGCTCGACTCCTGCTGCATGCACGGACCCAAGAAGCGCGCCGGGGGCGTGGCCGCGATCGAGGGTGTGCGCGCGCCGGCGCGAGTGGCTCAGCTTGTCGCCGAGGAGACCGACCATCACCTGCTGGTCGGCAAAGGCGCGCAGGAGTTCGCGCGCGCGATGGGCGTCAAGATCGAGGAAGGCTTGATCAACGAGAACGCGCGCCAGCGGTGGCTGGAGTGGAAGCGGCGCACCGATCCGCTGCACTACCTCGATCCCAAGACGCGCGCGCAGGCGTGGTACGACGCGGGCCTGCAGATGGCGCTCGAAGGGCTCACCGACATCGAGCACTTCTGGGGCACCATCAACTGCAACGGCGTGAACGCCAAGGGCGAGGTCTGCGGTGTCACCACCACGAGCGGCCTGGCGTGGAAGATCCCCGGGCGCGTGGGCGACTCACCCATTCTCGGCGCGGGTCTCTACGTCGACGGCGAGGTGGGCGCGGCCGGGTCGACGGGCCGCGGCGAAGCCAACCTCTACGGCCTCTGCTCGTTCGTCATCGTCGAAGAGATGCGGCGCGGCGCCCACCCGAAAGACGCCGGCATGACGGCGCTCAAACGCGTTCAGAAGAACACCATCGAGAAACGGCTGCTCAACAGCCGCGGGCTGCCGAACTTCGGCCTGAGCTTCTACATGCTCAATGCGAAAGGCGACTACGCGGGCGTGTCGATGTACTCGGGCAGCTACGCCGCGTGCACCGAGAACGGCCCGCAGACGCTCAAGACCGAGCCGCTGTTCGAGGGAAGGGCCACGGACTGAGCGTGCAAATTTGAGGAATTGAGGAATTGAGGATCTGAGGATTTGAAGATCTTGAGGATTGGGAGGAATGGAAAGATTGGAGGATTCTTCCTCCTATCCTCCGTATACTACATTCTCAAATCCTCAATTTCTCAGATCCTCAAATTCCATCGTCATCCAAGTATCTGTTTCGCAATCGTCTGCAGCTGAAGATTGGACGTGCCCTCGTAGATCTGCCCGATTTTCGCGTCGCGATAGAGCTTCTCCACCGGATAGTCCTTCACGTATCCGTACCCGCCGAAGAGATTCACCGCGAGCGAGGTCACGCGCTCGGCGACCTCGGACGTGTACAACTTGCACATCGCCGCTTCAGTGAGAAATGGTCGTGCGGCGTCCCGCAAGCGGGCCGCCTCGTACACGGTGAGGCGCGCGGCGTGGATCTCGGTGGCCGCGCGGGCCAGCTGGTGCTGCACGGCCTGAAATTCCGCGACCGGCTTGCCGAACTGTGTCCGCTCTTTCGTGTACGCGATCGCGTGGTCGAGCGCGCCCTGTGACAGGCCGACCATCTGCGCGCCGATGCCGATGCGGCCCTCGTTGAGCGTTTCGATCGCCACCTTGTAGCCCTTGCCGGCCTCGCCGAGCACGCTCGCGTGCGGGACGCGGCACTCGTCGAGCACAAGCTCGCACGTGCTGCTGGCGCGAATGCCCAGCTTGTCTTCCTTCTTCCCGACGCGGAAGCCCTCGAACCCGCGCTCGATGAGAAAGGCCGTGATCCCACGGTGGCCGGCATCGGGGTTGGCATTGGCGAACACGATGAAGAGGTCCGCCTCCTGGCTGTTCGTGATCCAGAGCTTGCGCCCGGTCAGCGACCAGTGGCTGCCGCGGTCGACCGCGCGCGTGCCCATGGCGAACGCGTCGCTGCCGGAGCCGGCCTCCGACAGCGCGTACGCCCCAATCATGTTCGTCGCCAGGCGTGGGAAGTACCGGCGACGGATCTCATCGGTGCCCCACCTGAGAAGCGCGTTGATCACGAGCGTGTTCTGCACATCGACAAAGACGCCAATCGAAGGGTCCACCCGCGAGAAGGCTTCGACGGCCAGCACCGAGTGAAAGAAGCTCGCGCCCGCGCCCCCGTGCGCCTCGGGGATCTCGATGCCCATCACGCCAAGCGCGAACAGTTTGTCGATGAGCGTCGTCGAGATCTTCGCGTGCTCGTCCATCTCGCGCACGAGCGGCCGGACTTCGCGGTCCGCGAACTGGTACACGCTGTTCGCGAAGAGCCGCTCGTCCTCCGAAAGGAGCGTCAGGGCCGGATGGGCGGGAAGCGAGGTGTGCGTGGTCATTTCGCGGCGATGTTATCAGGTCGGGAAGGTCTCCCGCCCTCGAATTGACTCGTCTTCGACGACGCGCGGCGGCCCTTCAGACTGACAACGAGCAGTACGCGGCAACCTTCCCCTGCCTGAAATGGTCAAGCTACGGCGCCAGCGGCACTTGTCTCACGGATGCTGTCGGCCCGGCGGCGGCGGTTGGCTGCAGCCGCCGCAGCCAATCCCGTGGCTGCAGTCACCCACGACGACCGATCGTTAGACGCACTCACACGCGCGCGACGCTTGCGGTTCATGCGGTATCAGATATGATACCTCAGTGATCCCGCGGGTCGTGCTCGACACGAACGTTCTAATAGCGGGACTCCGGTCAAGCGTGGGTGCTTCGAATCGGGTGCTCTCGCTCGTGGGGAGTGGACGATTCGAGCATGCGGTATCCGTCGCGCTGCTGTTCGAGTATGAAGCGGCGGCGATGCGCCCCGAGTCCGGGATCCGATTGCCGCGGGCGGTGATCAACGACGTACTGGACTACATCTGTTCAGCCGGTCAGCGGCAACCGATCTACTTTCTCTGGCGACCAACTCTGCCTGATCCGAGCGACGATTTGGTCCTGGAAGTCGCGGCGCACGCTCGATGCGATCGAATCGTGACGTTCAATGTCCGTGATTTCGCCGGAGCGGAGCGGTTCGGCGTTCGAGTGGAAACACCGGGCACGTTTTTACGATCTCTTGGAGTGAAGCGATGAGTGCGTTGAGCTTGCGCCTACCCAATTCGCTGCACGAGCGCGCGCGTGAACTGGCTCGGCGAGAGGGTGTGTCCATCAATCAACTGGTGTCGGCCGCCCTTGCCGAGAAGATGTCGGCGCTTCTCACCGAGGAGTACCTCGACGCTCGGGCACGGCGCGGGTCGCGCGCTCGGTACCTGGCGGCACTGGCTCAAGTGCCGCCTGTGGAGCCCGCCCCCGAGGATGTTCTGGTGGAAGAGGCGTCTAACCGGCGCGTGCAGCCGGCGAAAGCGCGGCGGAAGCCAGCGCCGAAGCGAAGGGCTCGCAAGCGCCTTCGCGGCTGAAGCGCGTTAGAGGCGTGGTATCTTGCCGTCCATGGCCCCGGCGACGGTGTATCTCGAAACGACGTGCTCAGACTGGGGCATGAACCACGCTCGTCGCTGAACCCGTGGCATGGCAGCTGTTACCCAACTACCCGATTCCCCGATCTGGTTCTAAGATAGGACATATGGAGCGAGGTTTCGTCCGAGCCGCCGCTTTCGCCGCGATGCTCGCCTTCGCGCTGGCTGGAGCTCAGGGCGACGCTCAGTCCGCCTCCGGCCCAATCGACGAAGCGCGGGGCCTTCGGCGTGGCCTCGCCGAAGTCGCTCAGGGCGCGACAGGCGGAGGCGGGCAGCCTGCCGCGGCGCCGCAAGCTCAGCCGCCCGATCAGCCGCCGCCCGCGCAGCAGCCGCCGCCTCCGCCCGAGCGCCCCATCTTCCGCGCCGGCGTCAACTTCGTCCGCGTCGACGTCATCGTCACAGACAAGAACGGCAACACCGTCTCGGATCTGACGCAGGCCGACTTCGACGTGACCGAGGCCGGACAACCGCAGAAGGTCGAGACCTTCAAGCTCATCGAGCTCGACGGTGGCCTGATGCCGGCCACCGACGGCCCCCCGCGTGAAATCCGTACGGATCTGGACGAAGAGACGGAAGCCGCGAGAGACGATGTACGCCTGTTCGGTCTGTTTCTCGACGATTACCATGTCCGCCGCGGATCGAGCCTGGCGGCGCGGAACGAAATCGCGCGCTTCGTCGAAACACAGCTCGGGCCCTCCGACATGATCGGCGTGATGTATCCGCTCTCACCGCTCGACACCGTACGCTTCACCCGCAATCACGCCGCAGTGCAGCGCGGCGTCCAACAGTTCCTGGGCCGGAAATTCGAATACGACCCCAAGAACGACGTCGAGCGGCGCGTCGCCTACTATCCGACCGAAGTGGTGGAGAAAATCCGCAACGACGTGTCGCTCTCGGCGCTGAAGGCGCTCATCATTCACATGGGCGGCCTCAAGGAGGGCCGCAAGGCGCTCATTCTCGTGAGCGAGGGCTACTCGGCCATCCTCCCGCCCCAAATGCGCAACCAGTGCGCGACCTGCGGCGGGGCCGACAACCCGGCCAGCCGCGATCCGAATGCCGGCGCAGGAAGCCTGCTGGAAGATCGCGCCGCCTGGACGGCGTCCTCGAGCATGGAGATGGACCTGCGGGACGTCTACGATCTCGCGAACAGGAACAACGTCGCGATCTACCCGGTCGATCCGCGCGGTCTGGCCACCTCGGAATTCGACATCTCCGAGAACATCGGCATGCAGATCGACCGCGGCTATCTCAATTCGACGATGGAGACGCTGCGGACGCTTGCGCTCCAGAGCGACGGCCGGGCCATCGTCAACAGAAACGATCTGACGATGGCGATGAAGCAGATCGTCAAGGATACGAGCTCCTACTATCTGCTCGGCTACAGCTCGACTCTCGGCGGCACCGACGGCAAGTTCCACGAGATCAAGGTGCGGGTGAAACGGCCCGGCGTGCAGGTCCGCGCGCGAAACGGCTACTGGGCGATGACGCGCGACGATGCCGCGCGCGCGGAGGCCATTGCCAATCCCAAGCCGGGACCGCCCAGGGCGGTTGAAACCGCGCTGGCCGTGATCAATCAGCCCTCGCGCGTCCGCGTCATTCGCACCTGGATCGGGACTGAGCGCGGAGCCGACGGCAAGACGACGGTTACCTTCGTGTGGGAGCCGGCGCCCCGCGCGCTGGGCGACGCCGTCCGCAACGGCGAAACGGCATCGCGCGTGGCGCTGACCGCCGTGGCGCCCGATGGCGCCCCCTACTACCGCGGCCGCGTTCCGGATCGCGCGCCGGCAGCCGGGACCAACGGGTCGGCCGTGGCTGCGCCGGCCACCGCCTCGCGCGTCGTCTTCGACGCCCAGCCAGGCAAGATGCAGCTGCGGCTCTCGGTCGAGGGCGCCACGGCACAGGTGCTCGACTCGGAAGTGCGTGAGATCACCGTGCCGGATTTGACGGGCACCACGGCGCTCGGGACTCCGGCCCTGTTCCGCGCTCGGAGCGTTCGCGACCTGCAGCAGCTCAAGGCCGACGCGAATCCAGTGCCGGTCGTCGGCCGCGAGTTCAGCCGCACCGATCGCCTGGTCGTGCGCGTGGCCGCCTACGGCCCCGGAGGCACCACGCCGAAGCTTTCCGCGAAGCTCCTCAATCGGGCCGGGCAGTCGATGAGCGAGTTGCCGGTGGCCGCGCCGGCGTCTCCCGGAGCGCGTGCCGAGATCGAGGTGGCACTGGCCCCGATTCCGGCGGGCGAGTACCTCATCGAGATCACCGCCGCCGGCGACAG
>Ga0156018_1012_pt1 | contig 14039 bp, 13 predicted proteins | sample RifCSPlowO2_02_FD_107672 | JGI IMG/M metagenome (GOLD analysis project Ga0156018, IMG submission 107672) | Acidobacteria bacterium RIFCSPLOWO2_02_FULL_65_29 | reverse complement strand
AGACGTATCATGTCGTTCCTCCCTTCCGTCGACTGCACGTTGCAGCTGCACCTATGGCAAAAGTCGAACCAGAAGGCGCCATAGCGCCATGCGCGTCAGGTGGCGCGCGAAAGACGCGACGTGCTAACGAGATAGGGCCTTGTGTGAATGCCGAAGCTGAGCAAGGTCGGCCGGCTGGTTGGCCTATGGGACGAGCCTGGTGAGCAGAAATGCGCGTCCGGCCCGGTAAGTTTTACAAGACGGGACGAAAAGGGCCGGGCCAATGATGAGGGGATCCGATGCCGCACGCACTGATCGTTGACGACAACAATCCGACGCTGGACGGCTTGTCCACGCTGGTCGCCGCCGAAGGATTCACGGTGTCGGCCGTGTCCACGATCGAGCGCGCCCATGTCGAGCTCGCGGAGCAGACGCCCGACGTGGTCGTCCTCGATCTGAATCTTCCCGACGGCAGCGGCATGACGCTGCTCGACGCTGTTGCGTGTCTCGAAGGGCCCGCCGTGGTGTTGATCACCGGCCACGCCAGCGTGGACACCGCGATCGAGGCGTTGCGACGAGGCGTCACCGATTACCTCGTCAAGCCCATCGATGTCCAGCGACTCCGTAAGATTCTCGGGGACATCTGCAAGACGACGGGACTCGCGAGCGAGATCAGGGATCTGAAAGCCGCGCAACGTACTTCCGGCCGTTTTGGAGCCATCGTCGGGATTTCGGAGGCCATTCAGCGGGCCTGCGAACTGATCGCGCGCGTCGCGCCGAGCGGCGCCAGCGTCCTGATCTCCGGCGAAAGCGGGACCGGCAAGGACGTGGTCGCGAAGATCATTCACGACCTGAGCCGTCGTCGCCTTGGCCCGTACGTGCCGGTCAACTGCAGCTCCATTTCGCCGACGCTGATTGAGAGTGAGCTCTTCGGCCACGAGCGCGGCAGTTTCACCGGTGCCGACCGCCGGCACAAGGGCTACTTCGAACGAGCTTCGAGAGGCACGCTGTTCCTGGACGAGGTGACGGAGATGCCGCTCGAGCTGCAGGCCAAGCTCCTGCGCGTCCTGGAGACGGGATCCTTCGTCAGGCTGGGGGGCGAGGAACCGCTGTCGGTGGATGTGCGGATCGTCGCCGCGTCGAACCGCAGCGTGCCTGAGGCGATCGAGAAGGGCCGGTTGCGCGAGGATCTGTACTACCGCCTGAAGGTGTTCCAACTGAACCTGCCGACGTTACGGGAGCGCGCCGAGGACGTGCCGCTGCTGGCGCAGTGGTTTCTCGACGAATTCACGAATGTGGAAGGCCGGCGAAAGACGCTCAGCCAGGAGAGTCTGAATCTGTTGCGGGCCTACGCGTGGCCGGGCAACGTGCGCGAGCTCAGGAACGTCGTCTACTCGGCCTACATTCTCTCCGGCGACACGATCGAGGCACACAGCCTGCCTCCCGAGGTCCGTTCCCCGGTGTCGCCGGGCGACGTGAAACCGGTTGTCGACAGTGATTCCCTGACGCTGAAGGTCGGCATGCCGATCGCAGAGGCCGAGCGGCGCTTGATCATGGCGACACTCGAACAGTGCAACGGCAACAAGTCGAAGACGGCCGAACTGCTCCGCGTCAGCCTGAAGACGCTGTACAACCGCCTGGCGAGCTATCGGTCGGAGGAGGAGGAGGAGGAAGAGGAGTCCGAAGCTGAATCGTCGGCGGTGCTCGTCAACGACTCATCGATGCCGAAATAGCGCAATCGACGTCATGGTCGGCGCATGGCGGCCGGTCACGACGCGAGCACGTCAACCGCTTCTGACAAGAGCGGGCGATCAAACGTGGCCGCGAGTTGCACCGTGAAGGGCGACACATTCGTCGTGGAGAAGCCCCGAGCGTGGATCGCGAGGCTTGGCGGCGCTTGGACCATTCCAAATTTGGCGGAGGGAGAGGGATTCGAACCCCCGGTACCGTTTCCGGTGCAGTGGTTTTCAAGGCCGTCCAAGGGTGGGAGGGGCACCAGCCCCTCCCAATTTACCCCAATAAAACAGGGCTTTCCTGCACATGACCTAGGTGCTGGTTGGGGCCTGTCCGCGCCAGGACACGGACAAAAAGCGGACAGTGGTTGCGTCGTGGCGGACGGAGGCGACTTCATCTTTCGGACGGAGGGACGCGTCACTGCCCTCAGAAAAGCAGCTGAAGAACGGTCGTCTCAGTCGTTCCCATAGACCGCGCCATGAAGACGCCATACGCCTGCTGATTTCAAGAAGGCGTTCGACGCGATCGCGCGGGACCTGGGCCAGTCGTCCGATTACTGCGGGAGCAGACAACCGACAGTATTCTGGAGTTTTGCTGGACGGCGTCGTCGTCGCGCCGGCGATCGGTTCTGCGCTCGCAGTGAGCGGAGGCTAGGAACCATTAGGTCGCCGTTTCGGGCTCTGCTGGCGCCGCGATGTCTTCAAGCCCTTCGTCCAAAGGTCCGCGCCGGCATCCGGGCCGTCGCCGAATGGACACCGTAGAATGACGATCTGCTCGAGATCGGACCTCAGGAGAACGCAGGCGCCTGAGGGCACTGGGGCTACAATCGGGTGGGTTCGCGACCCTCCGCACGCGCCTGCAGAGTCCGGTCGGTCCGGGTTTCACTGACTATCAGCGGGTCGAAATCCCAATCCGACCGAAGTGAGCTGCAGGTCGACGCTTGCCAATCGCCAGCAGCTCCGGGTCGGTGCATCCGTACGCGCATCGCGTCACGTCGAACGGCCAGCGACAGACCTGGCGCAACGACCGCACGGGTCCACGAACACTTGTCCCCTGTATTTGCTAGGACGCGTGCAGAGTTTCAAGCCTCCTTCAAAAAAAGCTTATCCTGCCGCGACCTTCGCCTCTCTGAAGAAGTCCGCCGGCATCGGATGCCGTAACCGCCATAGGAATGCGATCGGCCGTTCGCGTTCGTGCGAGACGTAGTCCGCAGATCCCAAAAAGATGTAAGGAGCAGTGCGACTGCCGACCTTGGCCGTTCGCCGGACAAACAGTAGGATGCTTGAGCCACGCTGACGGTGATTGATGTAGCGCTGCCCGGTGGCTGATGCCTGGCTCGTGACGCTCTGCGACTCCCAGTGGAACAGCTCCGGCGAGACGGCGTAATCCTTATACATCGTCGTCGGCGAGTACTTCCCCTCGGTTTTTTCCAAGGTGACGAAAAACAGGTCGCTGTCAGTCTCTTCGTCGCGGGTTGTACCTTCCCGGATGCGGTGCGGACGTTCCAAAGTCATCTCGCCGAACGCCGTGAGAATCTCGTCCAGACTGTAGGACGCGTGGACGGACAACGGCACGGACTCCCAGGCCTTACGACCGTCTAGCGAAAACGTCAGATGCTGCGATTGATCCTCGAGCACGAACAGCAGTTCGCGCAGCTCGGACAAGATCGCCGGGTGAGCCCACAACTCCGCCATGCTCGCCTCGAGGCTGGGCCACGACTCCTTGTTGCCCCAGAGAGTGAAGTGCAGACCCGTGAGAATCCGGCGCTCGGATTCCTCGAGCGCCAGGATCTGCGGCGGGGTGTCATTCTTCAGCACTCCGCTGAGGAAGGCCAGACGGCTTCGATCGTCCATGTGAAGCAGCCTGGACAGGGCCTTTGAGAGTTGGCCTGCGCGCGGCCCGGGAACGGCTGTGGGTAGACCAACCTCGCGACGGAGCCGGGTCCATGTCCAGTCCGGGTTTCGATACAGCTCGTCAACGGCCACGCCGGCTTCGCCTAGAAACTCCGCGAGAGTGACATCTCTGCCGATGTCCTTCAACTCGCGCACGAAGGTGCCGAAGTTACCGCCAATCGTTCGCCTGAGATTCTCGAGAATGAGGCTCTGCGCCACGCGATCCAGCTGAATCTTGCAGCCGGCCGGCAGGTACGGAAAGCCATCTTCGATCTGCCGAACGACACCCGCTCTGGTCGTTTCTGTGAGCGCGCGGTAGCGTTGATCGAACCGGAATTTCTGATTGGCATTGCCGATGAAGTCCAGCACCGTCAGGCAGGACTTGCCCTGCGACTGACGAAGGCCACGGCCAAGCTGCTGGAGGAACAGCGTTGCGCTCTCGGTTGGACGCAAGAAGAGGACCGTGTCGATCTCGGGGACGTCCACACCCTCGTTGAAGAGATCGACCGCAAAAAGAATATTGACATCCCGACTACGCAGCTTGCGCAGGGCGTCCTCTCGCTCCTCGCGAGTGCTCTGGGAGGAGATTGCCGCAGAAGGCAGCCCAATACGATTGAACTCGCGCGCCATGAACTCGGCGTGCGCGATGCTTACGCAGAACCCGAGCGCACGCATGCGCCGATGATCGGCTACCTTGTCCTGGATCGCCTTCGCTACGATCCCGGCCCGCGCATGGTTGCCGGTGTACAGCGTTTGCAGCTCCCCGACGTCGTATCCGCGGCGCGACCAGGAGACGTGCGACAGGTCCGTGTTGTCGTGCAGACCGAAGTAGTGGAACGGGCACAAGAGGCCGCGCTCCAGGGCCTCCCAGAGGCGCAGCTCGATTGCCACACGCCCGTCGAACCAGCCCAACACGCTCTTGCCGTCAGCGCGCTCGGGTGTCGCCGTCAGTCCGAGCAGGATTTGTGGCTTAAGGTAGTCGAGTAAGCGGCTATATGTTTCCGCCGCGGCATGGTGGAATTCGTCGACGATCACGACGTCGAAAGCGTCGGGGCGGAGATTTGAGAGGTCGAGTTGAGCCAACGATTGCACTGACGCAAATACATGGCGCCATTCGTCAGGACGATGACCGTCTACGTAGAGTTCGCCGAAGGCACCGTCCCTGAGCACCTGGCGGAATGCCGCCAAGCTCTGGCCGAGCAATTCCTTTCGGTGGGCCACGAAGAGCAAGGTTGGGTTGCCCATCTGCTCTCGCAGGCGACGGTAGTCGAGCGCCGCGACGATCGTTTTTCCGGTACCGGTAGCCGCCACAACGAGGCTCCGGTACCGGTGGTGGCGCTCCCGCTCGACAGACAAGCGCTCGAGAATCTCGGTTTGATGCGGATACGGGATGACGTCGAGCGCCGCAATCTGAAGGGTGTCGGCTTCGAAGGTTGAGGCGACGGCTCGATCGAATCTCTCCGCGTCGCGGATGGGGTCGTACGACTCAAAGTCTGGTTCCTCCCAGTAGCTGTCGAATGTCGCGTGAAATTTCTCGAGAATGTCTGGCGCCGTCACCTGAGAAAGCCGCACGTTCCACTCGACGCCATCGACCAGGGCCCACTGCGTGAGGTTCGAGGAGCCGATGTATGCCGTCGAAAACCCCGTCTCCCGATGGAACAGCCATGCCTTTGCGTGGAGCCTCGTCGAGCGGGTCTCGTACGAAACCTTGACCTTCCCGCCCATCTCGACCAGGGCGTCGAGTGCCCGTCTTTCCGTCGATCCGGTGTAGGTCGTAGTGATGACCCGAAGCGCATGGCCGCGCTCGCAGTGTGCATGGAGCTGAGGCAGCAAAAGCCGGAGACCATTCCACCGAACGAAGGCGCACAGGATGTCGATGCGGTCGGCGGATGGAATCTCGCGCTCGAGCGCGTGGCCGACCGACGGCTCTCCGCGGGCGTTGACGAGGAGGTCGCTCGCGGAGAGCGGCACGTATGGGCGGCCCGGAAGCCGCGGCTCACCGAGAGCCTGATCAACGACTTCAGAAATCGACAGGAGGGCCGACGCTGGCGGCTGGACCATGGATCCCCGGTCTGTCGCGCTCTTTATTCTCTCGGCCAGCAGTTTGAGCACGCGATTGCACACGTCGACTTGCTGATCCAGCCGTTCAGTCTCGGGCAGCGCTCTCAGGACACGATTCAGGACCGAGTAGACGTGCCGCGCCAGGATGTCATACGAGTCGACGGGATCAAGTGGCGCTTGTTCAACGCGGATGGCGTTCAAGTCCAGGGCCGCGAGAGCCTCCGAGATCTCGCGCGTGATCAGCTGTTCGTAAAGGCCTTTCGGAAGCTTCATTTGCGCAAATCGATCACCGATCTGAGGTGTGCGCCAGACTGAGGAGCCTGAGCCGATCAAGAAGAAGAGAGTACCGAGCCTGAGCTGCCGAATCAGGCAGCAAGAATCCTGGCAGCGCGTCGACAAATACGCGCGTGGCCAACAGGCGACCGAATTCGGAGGCGATGTAGCTTCGGACGTCTGAGGAGGCTTGACGCACCTCCTCGACAATCTCCAGCCGCCCGTCAATCACGGCAATCACATCTTCAAGATCATGACTTCCGGTGTAGTCGTTGTTGCCTCGGCCGTTGAAAGCCTCAAACTTCGTGGCGATGAAATAGGGGGGCGTGACAAGCCGAATGCGCGCGCCCGCAATCTCGATGGATTGAGCTGACGCGATCGCTGGTGTGTACCAGCGGTTGCTGAAGCCGAGTATGCGCTCGTCGGTCGGCATCACGTCGATCGTCAGGTCTCGATAGCGCCACCGGCACGTCGGGGCACCTTCTCTGCTGTCCTCTGTCAAATTCAGCGCGCGCAACTTCCCCGACAACGTCGCGTACTCGGCGTAGGACGCCACTTCTGTGATCGTGTCGACATCCTTCGTTGGTCGAATTCCCCCAGCGGCGGGGTCGGTGATTAGCAGTCCGGTGGCGCATCCGCCGACGAACACGAGCTCGTCGAGGAGCGATTGCAGCAGTCTAACGGCGGCTTCCAGCAGGGGGAGATTCGGGTCGTTCATGGAGTTGGCGTCGAATGCGCTCGATCAATTCCTTCTCCGCGAGCTTGCGTTCTCTGGCGCGGCCTTCGCGAAGGGCGTCAATGAGGGCCAGCATCTCATAAAAGATCGGATCTCGCAGGGCGGCGGCAGGCGCGGTCTTGTACAACGGTTCAAAGCTGACGCCGCGGTGCTGACCTTCCGGAAAGGGCCAAACCGGTGGCAACTCTGAGCCAGGCTCAATCTCTTTGTTGAGGGGCGGCGCGGCGTAAGAGGTGGGAATCCCGCGGGTGACTTCGCCTCGCCTCGCCGGAAATGCGTACTTCACCCCGTGCACGAGGAACTCCTCTACCGCTGCGAGCAATGGGCGGTTTTCATCCGCATCGCTCGAGACGAGCCTCGAGAGCGCAAGTCGCTTCAGGGCCGCATGGACCTCAGAGGAACTGATGGACAGCTCAAGGCCCATCTGAGCCATCGGTGGACGTCGCCCACGGTAGCTCAGCAGCTTGACGAGAACCAGGACGTCTTGCGGTCGCAGGCTGGGTTGGGTCATTCGATATTCGCGATTCGCGAATACAGAATACCATCACCGGGCAGGGCTCGCTACCGATAAACGCGCAGCGCCTGTTCTCCTGTTGCCAGCGGCGCACAGTTTTCCTTGCAAAGGTTCATTTGGGGAAACAACGGGCAACCCGAAAGACATTGCTGCGGCGTCGTGCAATCCGAGCATCCCTTTGAAGCGTGTTTGTCCCGAATTCCGCGGAAATCGCTGTGATTCTGCCAGATCGCGGCGAGAGAAGAGCCCTTCAAAGGAATCCCGCGGTATCCCGCTTCAACCATGAAAGAGCACGGATAAACCTCCATCTTCTCCGACACGAAAAGCGAAAACCGGCCTGCATCGCAACCTTCTATTGAAACATCTGGCACGTCGCCGAATCGGGCCAGCCCAGTAATCGTGCAAGTGTCGAAGCCGATGCGGAATGGTCTGCGCCCTCCAGTCGCCAATTTGAAGAACTCCTCGACTCTCGGACTCTTGTTGAGTAGCAGACCCTCATCGGCGAACCTGCCCACAGGCTTGTAGTTCAAGAAAACGATGGCGTTCGCACTCTGTAGAAAGGCTGGTGGATCAAGAAGCCACTCGATGGCCGTACTGACGGTCTTGCTCGTCAAGATAAAGTGGATGTTTGTCGTAACGCCACTGGACCGTAGAACTTCGATCGCGGCTGTCGTTTCCTCGTACGGCGGATACGCGCTCACTGCCACCGCTCCGCAATATTTCGCGGTGGCCGCAACCACCGACGGCGTTAGTCCCCTACCATTCGTCGTAAAGTTGGGGACGATGCCATATCTCTCTCGAGTCAGGCGCAATATCTCGGTGAACTCTGGGTGCTGATTGGGATTTGCAGGAGGACCTGCCAAGGGCGTGGTACCCGCAACTCACGTTCGGGGAGGGAAAAGAAAAAACCACACGGTACTTTCCCGACAAGCTCCCAATTGGCGTGCCGTGCGATGGCGGCCGGCGACACATGTTCCTCTACCTGGTTACCCGCGATGTCCCCGCCGAGTTCCGGCTGTTTCTCCTGCGCCATGCCGACCTCCTCAAGACGGTCAACGAATGGACGATCCGCCTCCTCGTCCCGCGCCGATTTCGGAAGGCGACGGCGCTATATCGCTATGCCGTCCGAGATGCGTTCACCACCCCGCTGACACCAGCTCAGGTCGAAGAGCTCGACTGGTTCTTTCGAGCGCGCCAGGGCATTGCGACCGACCCTGCACCCGACCCGGATCTTGACGTCCCGAGGGGTGCCCAGAAGTTCGGCGCGGCGCGCTTTCGCGCGCTCCACTGACTGGTCGTCTGCAGCGGGGGCATGGCGATGGCTGCTGAACAAATCGCCGAGCCGTTCGATCTCGCGACACTGGTCGACGATCCTGCCAAGGTGGCGACCGTCCCACCTAGCCGGATCCCAGCTCTGTTGTCGCAACTGAGCGCGTTGCAGGGCGCAATGGCTGCACGTCTCATCTCCGCCGATCGTGACGAGACCGTGTCCAGCGAGGACACCTTGCTCACGGTCGACCAAGCCGCCGAGCGTCTCGGCGTCTCAACGGACTGGCTGTTCCGACGATCACGAACACTCCCGTTCGTCGTTCGTCTTGGCCGCCATCTCCGGTTCAGTAACCGCGGCATCGACCGCTACCTTCGCAACCGTACCGGTCGCTAACGCCGCATCACAGGAAGGAGGAGCAATGAGCAGCACGACACGAGCACCAAGCACGCGGAAGACCGTGCCCGGCATGGGCCGAATCTTCCAGCGCGGCCAGACCTTCTGGATCGCGTACTACCGTCACGGAAAGGAGCATCGAGAGAGCACACACTCGGTGAACGAGAACGATGCGACGAAGCTCCTGAAGAAGCGGTTCGGCGAGATCGCCAGCCGGCGGTTTGTTGGCCCGCAGGAAGAGCGGGTGATGTTCGAGGATCTCGGGAAAGGCATCGAGCGCGACTACACGCTGCGAGGCCTCCGATCGATGAAGGCAGCCAAGGGTCGGATGATGCACCTCAAGAAGGCCTTCGCCGGTATGCGGGCGCTGGACATCACACCTGATCGCGTCCGTGACTATCAGGCGCAGCGACGTAAGGAGAAAGCATCACCAGCAACGGTCAATCGCGAAACGTCGCACCTCGCGCGGGCGTTTCGGATCGCCGTCAAGTCTGGTTTGCTGACAGTGGTGCCGCCCTTCCCAAACCGCCTCGAGGAAAGCGCGCCACGCCAGGGCTTCTTCGAGCATGCCGAGTACCTCGCCGTCCGTCAGCATCTGACGCCGGCGGTGTATCAGGACGTTCTGGACTTCGCGTACTACTCAGGCTGGCGACGCGGAGAGGTGACGGGGCTGACCTGGCGAGAGATCGACATGGCCGGCAGCGTCATCAGGCTGGACCCAGATCGCTCAAAGACGAAGACGGGAAGACTGCTGCCAATGTCGCAGCCTTTGAAGGAGGTGCTGCAACGACGAGTCGCTGCGAGACGACTGGACTGCCTGATGGTCTTCCATCGAGACGGCGAGGAGATGATCGATTGGCGGAAGGCTTGGGCGGCAGCATGCAAACTCGCGGGACTGCCAGGCAAACGGCTGCACGACTGCCGGCGCACGGCAGCGCGCAACTTGATCCGCAGCGGCACGCCGGAACGCGTGGCGATGCAGCTCACCGGCCACAAGACGCGCTCAGTCTTCGACCGCTACAACATCGTGAGCGAAAGCGATCTCAGAGCCGGCGTCGATCGACTCGCGGCGTATGTGAAGAAGCTACCGAAAGAAACGATCGTGGAGCCGCTGAAAAAGGCGGGGAAAGGGCGCGGGTAAAAGTGACACGGACAAAAAGCGGACAATCGAGAAAACGTCGACGCTAACCTTCCCCCGATCCAGCTGCTAAATCGACGACTTTCCTAAAAGATTTGGCGGAGGGAGAGGGATTCGAACCCCCGGTACCCTTGCGGGTACAGTGGTTTTCAAGACCACCGCCATCGACCACTCGGCCATCCCTCCCGCCTTCGCAAGCGTACATTACTACTACCCGCTTGCTGCGGCGTGGCTCGCCAAAGCGCCGTCAGGCGCGAGGGCGGCCGCGTTGAACGTTCCTGGAGATTCTGCGCGATTTCGTTCCTCACCCCGGTGTATCGGCTGGTGTCACCAGCGGTGTCAACGCGCCGGCTCTCCACATCGCGCAGTTCCCTAAACGATAGCCGTCAGGTGCGAAGTAAGCGTGTTGCCTTTCCCCGGCTGTTTTGGCTATTGTCCTCACGAGTCCGGGCACTGGACTCCTGTATGAAACGGCTCGTCCTGTCGCTGACCATCTTGCTCGCCGCCCCTTTCGTCGGCTCCGCGCAGCAGGCGCCGCTCGATCACCTGCCTCGCCGCCACGGGGATGGGCTGCCCCCGTCCGGACGCGTCGCGGGCGCGCCGGGCGCCATGACCATCCAGCAGGCCGGGTGCCGCGACGTCCCGGCCGCCCAGATCCGGCGCCGCATCGTAGAGCTGGCCGTTCAGGAATGGGCCTACTTCGGCTTCGCCATCGTCGACCAGACCGAGACCGAGGAGGACGACGGCAGGGGGCGACGCGGCCGGCGCCCGGGAGACGCGCAGTCGACGCGCGTGGCCGATTCGATCGCCGGGTACTGGGCAGTCGCTCCCGGCGGCGACTGGATTCTCACCAGCCAGAACAAGATCTGGAACGGGCTCGATGGCGTCTCGGCGCGATGGCGCTTCCCGTGGTCGGCCGCGTTCGTGTCGTGGGTGATGTGCGAAAGCGGCCTGGGGGCTCCGGATCGGTTTCAGCGGGCGATCGCCCACCACGTCTACATCGACCAGAGCATCCGCGCCCGGGATCAGAACGCGCAGCGGGCGGCATTCGTCGCCTACGACGCCGGTGAGGCGCCTCTCGCTCCCGGCGATCTCCTGTGCACCGCGCGAAGGCCGGCCTACCGCGCCCTCGCGGACCGGCGCCGGCAGATTGGCGCAGGCGCGCGAACCCATTGCGACATCGTCGTCAAGGCCGACGTGGCCACAGAGCGCATTCTCGCCATCGGCGGCAACGTCCGCGGCACGGTCGGCTTGAAGATCATAGGGACACGCAACGGCGGCGAGCTGCGCGTGGAGAATCGTACCGAGGCGCCGCGTGGCCGCCCCGTGTTCGCGCATCTGAAACTGCGCGCCGCACCGAGCGACGGCGACGCCTTCGACACCAGCCCGACGATCAAGGCCCTGGGCTGCGCGGGCCCGGCCGGAGCCCGGCGCGCCGCGTCGCGCGCCGTCGCAGCCGACGCGCTCCGCTGCACGGACTGAAGGTCGGCAGACGAGTCCCCGGCTTACGGTTTCGCCTGGAGCGTCCGCAGGTATTCCACGAGCGCGCGGATTCTCGCTGCGGCGTTTTCAACCCCCTGGCTCTCCGTCGACTTGGCCAAAACGTCGCCCCACGCCGGCATTTCCGAGCCTCTGTGCGTGCTGCCCGGCTCGCGGCCCTCGATGGTCTTGAAGATCCTCGCGTCCGGAAACACGCCGTTGTCGCCTTTGGCGAGCTGGGTGAGATCGGCCGGGCGTTTTTTCAGCGACTTCGCGAAGGGGCCATCGCCCCGAGCGTCGGCGCCGTGGCACGAGCTGCAGAACGTCTGGAAATCCGTCCTTCCCGAATACGACACCGGCTGCATTCGCGCGGCCACCGTCACACACGTCGACGCGACAACGATGATTGTGGCCGCCAGTAGTCCCCGCGCTTTCATGACCCCTTCCCTGCCGGATATCCGGCGATGAGTAGCGTTTACGAGTGGCTCGGCCCCGCGCGTGCGGCCCAGCAGTTTTCAGAATGGTGTAGCGCAGATTCTTCAGACCTGCACGCGTGTCGCGGTAGGCAGGACTGAAGTCCTGCACTACACGCCGGGCGAAAAGCGCTCTAGAGCATGACCAAATGATACGTCGGAGCATCCGCGCCGAGCTGTCCTCTATCGTACAGCACGAAGGCAGATGCGGCGATCCCGCTCAGCGGAACTGCGTCACCACGATGGTCACATCGTCACTCTGCGCCGCGTCGCCGCAGAACGCGCGGATGTGCTTCACGAGGGCGTTGAGGATCGCCTGCGGAGGCTCATGGTGGTGACCTTCCACGCACGCAAGCAGCCGCGCATTGGTGAAGTCCTCGCCTGCGTCATTGACGGCGTCGGTGACGCCGTCGCTGAAGACGACCAACGTATCGCCCGGGCGGAGTGAGACCATCTCCTCGGGAAAACGGGCCTCGTCGAACAGACCGAGCATCGGCCCGCCCGCTGTCAGGTGGCGCGCGCCGGCTTCCGTCAACAGGATGGGCGGGTTCTGTCCCGCGTTCGAGTAGCGGAAACAGCCGTCGGGAGACAGCACGCCGTACACCATCGTGACGAAATGCGGCTCCAAGCCTCGCCGGCGCATGGCGCGGTTCACCCTGGAGAGGACGATTGCCGGTCCGGGCGCGGCTTCGGCTTCGACCGAGAAGATCCCTTGGACCATTGCCGCCACCAGTGCGGCGGCTGGACCTTTCCCGGAAGCGTCGCCAAGCGCCAGGCCAAAGTCACCGGACGGCATCGGCAGGTACTCGAAGAAGTCGCCGCCAATCGCCCTGGACGGCATCGAGGCACACGCCGCTTCAACGTGCGCGCCGCGATGTCGGGTGTGCGGCAACAGCATGCGCTGGATGTCGGCCGCGACGGTCAGCTCCTGCTCCAATCGGGCTTTGCCGATCCGCTCCAGAATGCCTGCCAGGTCGTACATGCGACGTTCCCCGGAGATGAGGCGGTCCCGAAACGAGTAGAGCCTGACGGCTCCGTACGTGATCCGCTCCCCGGTTGGGGGGAGTCCGAACAGCTCGGAGTGGTGCTTCGCCACGACCGTCGTGAACTCGGCGGCACGGTTCCCTTCGCAGATGAGCAACGAGTTCTTCCCGCGGACGTGATAATCGGGCCACATCCTGAACAACGTCTCGAACGACCGCGCAATCGCGGCTCGCCCGCGGATGGTGCGGAACAAGGGGCTGCTCACCACGGCGTTCTTCGCGTACAGCGATTCGAGCGCCTGAACGTCGTGACGGTTCAAGGCTTCCCGGTGCCGCCGCAGAACTGTGCTCGCTTCAGTGCGCGTCATGAAAGCGTCTTCGCCAGGGCGCCGTCGGCGCGGGGTCTTCTTCATGGACGACATAGTATCCGTCACCGAACCGCTGCTCGAGCAACTGGCTCGGCCCCGGGGCGCGCGCGGCTGACGGAAACCCGCCATTCCTGCGCCGCTTCCCGGAGACACTCCTGCATCTCGCTGAGTGCATGACGGTTGTGCGCAGGAACACGCCTTGCTTGAATCAATCCGCGCTCAAGTCATACCTAATTTCGCCCGGACGAAGGCAGGAGGAACCGATGTCGCGAACAACTCGCTCAGCCATGTGGTGGTCGCTCGGCGCTGCGCTCGCCGTCGCCGCATGGGCCGCACCACACGTGTCAGGACAGGCCAGCACCGCAGCCTCCGGATTCCCGAGTAAAGCGAGGGGCGAGTGGGCCAGCTACAACTCGGACATCAAGGGCAGCCGCTACATGCCCCTCGACCAGATCAACGCCTCCAATTTCAACAAGCTCGAGGTTGCGTGGCGCGTGAAAACCGACAACCTCGGTCCGCGTCCCGAGTACAAGTTGGAAGGCACACCGCTCATGGTGAAGGGCACCATCTACGCGACCGCCGGCACGCGCCGCTCGGTGGTGGCGCTCGACGCGAAGACGGGCGAGCTGAAGTGGGTGTACAGCATGGACGAGGGGCGGCGCGCGGTCATGGCGCCCCGCGTCCTCTCGGGCCGCGGCCTCGCCTACTGGACCGACGGCAAGGGCGACGAACGGATCGTCTACAAC
>Ga0156018_1053_pt1 | contig 14199 bp, 11 predicted proteins | sample RifCSPlowO2_02_FD_107672 | JGI IMG/M metagenome (GOLD analysis project Ga0156018, IMG submission 107672) | Acidobacteria bacterium RIFCSPLOWO2_02_FULL_65_29 | reverse complement strand
CGAGGGACGACAAGCTCAGGGCGTGCTGAGCCCGCCGAAGCACGGCCGGCGGGCGGGGTCCCCGACGCGCGGACTGTGCGCGTTGGGGTGCCGATGAGGGCTTCCGAAGCGAATGGGCCGGGCCGATCTGGCGATTCATGAATAATCCGGTTCAGGACCTTTACTGCTGCGGCTTTGCGGGCTTGAATCGCACGCCCGACGAAAACGTCCACGAATGGCGCGGGCGATAGATGCCCACGTCGGGCGTCCGCGACTTCACGCGGAACGTATAGAGCAGCCGGTGGTAATCGTACGGATAGCCGTCGCACGTGTGCACGGCGACGTCGATTTTATACGTCCCTTCCACCAGATCCAGGCTGTCGATGGCCAGCGTGACGTCGACCGTTCCCTCGAGCCGCTCGGGATCCATTTCCTCGATGAACGTGTTGGTGCCGTAGCAGCAGACGCCGTCTGCGTTGAAGACGCTGAGGCCGAACACGAAATCGGTCGCCGGCGCGTGGGCCGTGACCTTGAGACGCACCGACATCGGGTCGCCGGAGTGAAACACGAAGGACGGATGGCCCGAGCGATCGAGCAACGCGACGTCTGCGATCTCGATCTCGCGAGAGCCCCACCGGCCTTCGACGGCTTCGAACATATTCTGAAGCTTGGACTGCGGTTCGGCGGCAGGAGAGCGTTCTGCGTTCTCCGTGCTCCGTGCTCCGTGCTCGTCTCGTTCGACGTGCTCGGTTCGACGTTCGACGTGCGGTGGCATCGCCGGGGCGGCACTCGAGACGGCCGCCACGGCCTTTGCGGTCGTCGTGGCGAGCAGGGCGTCCTCACCCTTTTCCACGGCCGCGAGGTACGCGTCGATCACGCGGCGCGGGTCGCCTTGCGCCTGCACGCGGCCGGCATCGAGCCAGAGCGCCTCGTCGCAGAAGCGTTCGACCAGGCCGAGCGAATGCGTCACGAGAAGAATCGTCCTGCCCTGCCGCCGAAACTCCCCGAACTTGTCGAGGCATTTGTGGGTGAACCCTTCGTCGCCGACGGCGAGCACCTCGTCGACCAGGAGCACGTCGGGATCGACGTTGATCGCCACGGCAAAGCCCAGGCGCATGTACATGCCAGACGAGTAGGTCTTGACGGGCGCGTCGATGAAATCCTCGAGCTCGGCGAATTCGACGATCTCGTCGAAACGGGCGGCCACTTCGCGCTTGCTCAGGCCGAGCATGATGCCGTTGATGAACACGTTCTCGCGGCCCGAAATCTCGGGGTGGAAGCCCGCGCCGAGCTCGATGAGCGCGGAAATGCGTCCCGTCACGTCCACGCGCCCCGACGAGGGCTTGGTAATCCCCGCCACGACTTTGAGCGCCGTGCTCTTCCCCGATCCGTTTCGGCCGATCACGCCGAAGGTCGTGCCTTTCGCAACGGTGAATGACACGTTGGTCAGGGCCGAAAACGTTTCGTTCGGGCTGAGATCGCGCAGCAGGCTCCGCCTGAGGAGCGCGCTCTTGAGCGTGGCGAACTGCCGGCCGCTATAGCGGCGGTAGACCTTGGTGACGTCGGTGAGGGTGATCGCGTTCATCGAGTCAAGAGACCTGTCTGGCCAACGTTCCACGAGGCACGAGACAAATGGAGCTTTTTATCACACGACCTCGACGAACGAGTCCCGCAACCGATCGAACAGCCAGTACCCGGCGAGAAACAGCGCAACCGACGCCGCACCGAGCGCGAGCAACCATCGCCAGTGATCGAACGGGCCTGGGAAGAACAGGATTTCCTGGTACGACACGGCGAGGTGTGTGAACGGATTCACGTTGAACAAGGGGCGGTACGGCGCCATCTCCTTCTGGAACCACGCATAAATGATGGGGGTCGAAAAAAACCAGAGCATCAGGACGTTCGCGAGGATGTCGCGGATGTCGCGGAAGTGCACCGTGAGCGCCGCCAGCACCAGCGCAAGCCCGCATGTGAACACGAGCTGCACGAGCACCACGATCGGCAGCCACAAGAGACCGCCGGGGTCCGGCCAGTGGCGGTACGCGACCAGGACCACCGCGACGATCGGCAGCGCCAGGAAGAAATGCACCATGTTGGCCAGCACGCTCACGATGGGCAGGACCTCGGCCGGAAAGAGGACCTTCTTGATCAGATTGCCGCCGGCAATGAGCGATCCGCCGGCTTCGGTGAGCGACGCCGAGAACCAGGTCCACGGCAGGATGCCGCACAACATGAACAGCCCGTAGGGCTGCAGGCCCTCGGTGCGATTCGGCATGATGGTCGTGAAAATGAACGAGTAGATCGCGAGCAGGAGCAGCGGGTTGATGAACGACCAGAGAAATCCCAGCACCGATCCGCGGTAGCGCGCCTTCAGCTCGCGTGCGACGAGGCTCGAGATGAGCCCGCGATAGCGAATCAATTGCCGCAGATTGGCGAACATTGGAGGGCTAGACGGAATTGATCTACTGAATCATCACAGATCGGCCCGGCCCATTCGCTTCCGAAACCCTCTCCGCCGGCCGGAAAACCGCGGCTCCGGCTCACCGTCTCTAAACGAGGCGTGGGGACCCCTATCCCCACGCCGTTGCCTGGCCTGCGCCGCGGTTTTCGTGCAATCGCGACGGCCGGCTCCGAAGGGTTTCCTCAGCGAACGGACCGAGCCTTACTGGTCATTCATGAATCCGCGTCTAGCTTTCGTCTAGCCCCTACGATCGAATTCTCGCGCGGGTGGCCACCTGAAGGCGGATGAGCGATCTGAGGAGCGCCAGGCGCGCCTTCTCGGCGTCTATGTCGATCGACGGCTTTGCCAGCAGCTCCTCGGCCCGCCGCCTGGCCGCTTCGGCGCGGGTGATGTCGATGTCTTCCGGCCGTTCGGCGACTTCGGCCAGGATCGTGACGCGATCGGGCTGCACTTCGGCAAAGCCGAAAGACAGGAGCACGTAGGTCTTGGCTTGTCCTCGCCGATACCACAACTCACCCATGCCGAGCGTCGCAAGCAGGGGCGTATGCCCCGGCAATACGCCGAAGTACCCGTCGGCGCCGGGAATCTCCACCTCGTCGACGCGCTCGTGCACGAGCGACCGGTCGGCCGAGACGATGTGCAGTTGGAGCGATGTGGGTAGCGCCATGTCTTACGTTCAAACGCAGAGACCGCGGAGCCCGCAGAGAAAAACCACCCGAAACCACGAAACCAAATATCCCGGTCTGCCTCTTCCGAGTCTTCGTGTTTTCATGGCCTGTGTTCTACGCGGTCTCTGCGTTGATCGTCGTCTTCGTGTCTCTGGGTCTTGGCCTTTTCGTGCTTTCGTGTTTTCGTGGCTCTTCTTCGTGTCTTCGTGCCTTCGTGGCCCTTTTCGTGCTTTCGTGTTTTCGTGGCTTGTCTTCTCTGCCCGATCTGCGGTAATCGTCTTCGTCCTCACGCCGCCTGGCGCTTCTTGGCCTTGGCGACGACTTCGTCGATCGTGCCGGCCATGTAGAAGTCCTGCTCCGGGATGCCATCGTGCTTGCCCTCGACGATCTCCCTGAAGCCACGGATGGTGTCGGCAATGGCCACGTACTTCCCGTCGAGGCCCGTGAACTGCTGGGCGACATAGAAGGGCTGCGACAGGAACTTCTGGATCTTGCGCGCGCGCGACACCGTGAGCTTGTCGTCTTCCGACAGCTCGTCGATGCCGAGAATGGCGATGATGTCCTGCAGGTCCTTGTACCGCTGCAAGATCTGCTTCACCTGGCGAGCCACCGAGTAGTGCTCGTTGCCGATGACGCGCGGATCGAGAATGCGCGACGTCGACGCGAGCGGATCGACGGCCGGGTAGATCCCGAGCTCGGAAATCTGCCGCGACAGGTTCGTCGTGGCGTCGAGATGCGCAAACGTTGTCGCCGGCGCCGGGTCGGTGTAGTCGTCGGCCGGCACGTAAATCGCCTGCACGGAGGTAATCGAGCCGTTCTTGGTGGACGTGATGCGCTCCTGCAGCTCGCCCATCTCGGTGAGCAACGTCGGCTGATAGCCGACCGCCGACGGCATACGGCCGAGCAGCGCCGACACTTCCGAGCCAGCCTGCGTGAAACGGAAGATGTTGTCGATGAAGAGCAGCACATCCTTGTGTTCCGCGTCGCGGAAGTACTCGGCGACGGTCAACGCCGAGAGGCCCACGCGCAGCCGCGCGCCCGGCGGCTCGGTCATCTGTCCGTAGACGAGCGCGGCGCGCGACTTCGTCCAGTCGTTGACGTCGATGACCTTGCTCTCCTGGAACTCATGCCAGAGGTCGTTGCCTTCGCGCGTGCGCTCACCCACCCCCCCAAACACCGACACGCCGCCGTGCTTCAGCGCGATGTTGTGGATGAGCTCCATGATGACGACCGTCTTGCCGACGCCGGCGCCGCCGAAGAGGCCAATCTTGCCGCCTTGCAGGTACGGCTCGAGCAGGTCGATGACCTTGATCCCCGTCTCGAACATCTTGAGGTCGGTCGACTGATCCTCGAGGCTGGGCGGCGCACGATGAATCGACCAGCGCTCTTTGGTTTCGACCGGCCGATCCGGGAAATCCACCGGCTCGCCCAGGACGTTCATGACACGGCCGAGCGTTTCGGGGCCGACCGGCACGGTAATGGGCTCGCCGAGGTCGACCGCGCTCATGCCGCGCTGCATGCCGTCGGTCGGCTTCATGGCGACCGCGCGCACACGATTCTCGCCAAGGTGCTGCTCGACTTCCGCGATGACGACATTCGTGACACGCGTCACCGGCGCCCCTCCGCCTCCCTCCGCCGTGGCGCTGACACTGTCGTAGGTGATGCGCAGCGCGTTGTAGATTTCCGGCAGCTGCCCCGCCTCGAACTCGACGTCGAGGACCGGCCCGATGATCTGAACGATTTTTCCCGCTTTTTTGTCTGCCATGTTCCTTGTCACGACGATCAACGCAGAGACCGCGGAGACCGCAGAGATTCAAAAGGGAACGTTCTGCGATTCGTGCGAGTTCTACGGTTGTTCGTCGTCTCCGTAAAGGCCGCGGCCTTCGTGGCCGCCCGTCGCGTCTGTCAATCATTCTCTGCGCGCTCTGCGTTGATCGTCGTCTTCGTCGCGTCGTCTTCGTCGCGTCGTCTTCGTCGCGTCGTCTTCTTCGTGTCTTCGTGCCTTCGTGGCCTGTCTTCTATCCGTCCGTTTCGTGCTTTCGTGTTTTCGTGGCCTGTTTTCTCCGCGTGCTCTGCGTGTTCTGCGGTGATCGTCGTCTTCGTGGCGTCGTCTTCTTCGTGTCTTCGTGCCTTCGTGGCCCGTTTTCTATCCGTCCATTTCGTGTTTTCGTGCTTTCGTGGCCCGTCTTCTCTGCGGCCTCTGCGTTGATCGTCGTCTTCGGTTACAACGCTTCCGCCCCCGACACGACCTCGATGATCTCGCGCGTGATGGCGGCCTGGCGTACTTTGTTCATGTACAGCGTCAGGTCGGCGATCATACTCGCGGAATTCTTCGTGGCCGTGTCCATGGCCGTCATCTGCGCGGCGAAAAAGGCCGCGTTCGACTCGAGGAGCGCGCGCCACACCTGGACCTCGACGTACCGTGGCAAGAGCTGGTTGAAGATCTCCTGCGGCGCCGGCTCGTACAGGTAGTCGACCGTGCCCGCCGGTCCGGCGCTTTCGCCCGCGTACGCCGGGTCGGCGCCGGTGGCCTCCTCGCGCGAGATCGGCAGCAGCTGAGCGACCACCACTTTCTGGGACATCACCGACTTGAACTCGTTGTAGGCGAGCATGACGCGGTCGACCTCGCCCGCGGTGAACAGGTCCTTGGCGATGTCGGCGCTCTCGCGCGCGTCCTCGAACTTCAGCTTCTGAAACAGGCCCACCTGCTCGAACGCCACGTCGAAGCCGCGGCGGCCGAAGAAGTCGCGGCCCTTGCGGCCGACGAGCCCGAGACGACAGTGCTCGGCGCTTTCGGTCACGAAATGAGCGGCGCCCTTGATCACATTGGTGTTGAAGCTGCCGCACAGTCCCTTGTCGCCGGTGACGATGAGCACGAGGGTGTGGCTGTTGGGGCGGCGTTCGCGCACGGCCAGCAGCGGGTGCGCCGACGGATCGACGCGCGAGGCGAGGCTCGCCAGCACGCGCTGCATCTGCAGCGCGTAGGGCCGCGCGCTCATGATGCGCTCCTGTGCGCGGCGCAGTTTCGACGCGGCCACCATCTTCATGGCCTTCGTGATCTGCTGCGTGTTCTTGACCGCGCGGACGCGGCGCCTGAGGTCGATCAGTGACGGCATGGTCGCAAACTCTCCACCACAGAGGACACAGAGGAAAGGAGGTCCAAGCTGGCTCGAACCTCCGTCTTCTCCATGGTGGCGAATGTGTCATGTCGGAGATCGTCGAATGTCATGGCAACTGGGCTTTTCGTGTTTTCGTCGCTGTCTTCGTGTCCGGGGTCATCTTCGTGTCTTCGTGCCTTCGTGGCTGTTTCCGTGTCGGGGTCTTCTTCGTGTCGTCGTGCCTTCGTGGCCTGTCTTCGTGTCCTGGGTCTTCTTCGTGCCTTCGTGCCTTCGTGCCTTCGTGGCTATTCTCTGCGTGCTCTGCGGTCTCTGCGCTGATCGTCTTCCTCACGCGGCGGCCGATTTTCTCGCCGCGAAATCACCCGCGAACTCCTTCACCGCGCGATCGAGCGCGGCTTTCAGCTGGTCGTCCAGCACTTTCTTCTCCGCGATGTCCCGGAACAGGGCCGCGTAGCGCGTTTCAATGTACTTATAGAGCTCGCTTTCGAACACGTGCAGGTCGGCCACGGCGATCGCGTCGAGGTAGCCGTTGGTGCCGGCGTAGATAATCGCGACCTGTCGCTCGACGGGCAGCGGCTCGTACTGCGGCTGTTTCAGAATCTCGACGAGCCGTGCGCCGCGCGTGAGCTGCGCCTGCGTGGACTTGTCGAGGTCGCTGCCGAACTGCGCGAACGCGGCAAGCTCGCGGTACTGCGCGAGGTCGAGCCGCAGCGTGCCGGCCACCTGCCGCATGGCCTTGATCTGCGCCGACCCGCCCACGCGCGACACCGAGTTGCCGACGTTGATGGCCGGGCGCACGCCCTGGTGGAAGAGGTCCGACTCGAGAAAAATCTGTCCGTCGGTGATCGAGATGACGTTGGTCGGAATGTAGGCCGACAGGTCGCCGGCCTGGGTCTCGATGATCGGCAGCGCCGTGAGGCTGCCGCCGCCGAGCGTCGCGTTCAGTTTCGCGGCGCGCTCCAGCAGGCGCGAGTGCAGGTAGAAGACGTCGCCCGGGTACGCCTCGCGGCCCGGCGGCCGCCGGAGCAGCAGCGAGATTTCACGATACGCCTGCGCGTGCTTCGACAGATCGTCGTAAATCACCAGCGCGTGGCGGCCCGAGTCGCGGAAGTACTCGCCGAGCGTGCACGCCGAATAGGGGCTGATATAGAGAAGCGGCGCCGGATCGGCCGCCGCCGCCGCGACGACAATCGTGTAGCGCATGGCGTCGGCTTCTTCGAGCGTGCGCACGACCTGTGCGATCGTCGACTGCTTCTGGCCGATCGCGCTGTAGATGCAGATGACGCCCGTGTCCTTCTGGTTGAGGACCGCGTCGATGGCCACCGCGGTCTTCCCCGTCTGGCGGTCGCCGATGATGAGCTCGCGCTGCCCGCGTCCGATCGGCACCATGGCGTCGATCGCCTTGAGACCCGTCTGCAGCGGCTCCTTCACGCCCTGCCGATCCACGACGCCGGGCGCGAGCCGCTCGATCGGCGAGAATGTCTTGGCGGCCACGGGGCCCTTGCCGTCGATCGGTTGGCCGAGCGCGTTGACGACCCGGCCGAGCATTTCTTCGCCGACCGGTACGGAGATGATGCGGCCCGTGCGCTTGACCAGATCGCCTTCCTTGATCTCCTTGAACTCGCCAAGGAGCACCGCGCCGACGCTTTCCTCTTCGAGGTTGAGCGCGATGCCCATGACGCCGTGCGTGAATTCGAGCATCTCGCCCGCCATGGCGCGCTCGATGCCGTGCACGCGCGCGATACCGTCGCCGAGCGAGATGACGCTGCCCACCTCGGCCACGTCCACCTCGACGGCGTAACTGCCAATCTGTTCGCGGATGATCTTGGATATCTCTTCGGCTTTGATGTCCATGTGTGTTCCGAATCCTGGCAGAGGCTAGAGGCTGGGGACTAGAGGCTAGGGACTTGGGCCGAAAGACCCTCGCACGCAGCCGCGGCCCCGCAAACCGTGAAACTCCAGCTCCTACCTCTAGCCCCCAACCCTAGACTAGCCTCTAGCCTCCCTCAGCGAGCTTGCTTTTCAGACGCGCGAGTTGCCTGACGACACTGCCGTCGTACACCGTGCCGGCGACGCGCATCACGAGCCCGCCGATCATCCCGGGGTCGACGCGCGTCGCGAGCGTCACGCTCTTGCCGGTGACCTGCGCAAGGCTGGTCTCGATGGTCTTCGCGCGATCGGCCGACAAGGGCGCAGCCGTCGTGACCTCGGCGCGAACGACCTTCCGGTGGTCGAGGAGCCGGTCGCGATAGGCGTCCGCCAGATCGGGCAGGAGCACGAGGCGGTCGCGCTCGGCGAGGAGCACGAGCAGCTTGCTCAGCACCGAGGGCAGGCCCGAGCCCTTGACGAGCTCGTCGACGGCGGCGCGTTTCCGCGGCGTCGGAACCGCTGGGTTCAGGAGCGCCTTGCCGAGCGTTGGGTGCGCGGTCAACAAGGCGGCAAACGCCTCCAGGTGCTGGCCCACGGACGACAAATCGACCTGCTCTTTGACGGCGACGTCGAAGAGGGCACGGGCGTAGCGGCTGGCGGCGGTTCTGTTGGTCACGGATTCGGCTTGTTCGCTACTTTCACAAGCGAATATCCTACCTCAAAGCCGGGGGAATTTGAGGATTTGAGGATTTGAGGATCTGAGGATTTGGCGCAATTTGAAGATTTCGCACCCATTTCGGGATTGACGGGCACCTAGGTCGCAAGATCCTCAAATTCTCAACTCCTCAATTCCTCAAATTCCCCCAGCAATTCCTCAAATCCTCAGATCCTCAAATCCTCAAATCCTCAAATTCCGCCTGTCATCTGCTCGTAGATTCGAATGAGCTCGTCCTCCGACCCAAAATCGATCTCAATCCGCCCCCTGGTGCCGTGGCGCACGATGCGGACGCGGGTGCCGAGCAGCAGGCGCAGTTTGTCTTCGGCGGCGCGCGTGTGGACGTCGACCGGCGCGGGCGGCTTGGCGTCTACCGGGCGCGCCTCTTCCGTGATTCTCTTGACGAGCGACTCGGTTTCGCGCACCGATAGGTGACGCGCGATGACGTCGCGTGCCGTGCGCCGTTGATCGCCCTCGTCTTGGAGCGCCAGCAGCGCCCGCGCGTGGCCCATCGACAGGGTGCCGGCGGCCACTTCGGCGCGCACCTCTTCGGGGAGCTTCAGCAGTCGCACGTAGTTGGCCACCGACGCGCGGTCCTTCCCCACTCGTGTCGCGATGTCTTCCTGGGTGAGGCGGAACTCCTCGCTCAGCCGGCGATAGGCGTGCGCCTCATCGATCGGGTTGAGGTCCTCGCGCTGGACGTTCTCCACGAGCGCCATCTCGAGGAGCGACCGGTCCTCGCCGAGCGGGACCTCGCGAACGACGACCGGGACGCGGTGGAGACCTGCCTGCTTGGCCGCGCGCCAGCGGCGCTCGCCCGCGATGATCTGGAACGCGTCGCCCGCTCGGCGGACGATGATCGGCTGGATGACGCCGTTCGATTGAATCGACCGTGCGAGGTCGCCGAGGCGCGAGTCTTCGACGTGACCGCGCGGCTGGAACCGGTTCGGCGACAGGCGATCGATATCGATCTCGAGCGGGCCGAAGCGCGGCTCGGGGACATCGGGGATGAGGGCGCTCAGGCCCTTACCGAGTGCGGGGCGTTTTTCCATAGAGGTTCCAACTCAGGAAATTGAATCACAACGATCGTCGTCCTTCTTCTTCGTGCCTTCGTGTCTTCGTGGCTCTTCTTCGTGCCTTCGTGTCTTCGTGGCTCTTCTTCGTGCCTTCGTGCCTTCGTGGCTCTTCTTCGTGTCTTCGTGCCTTCGTGGCTCTTTTTCGTGTTTTCGTCTTTCGTGGCCTGTCTTCGCGGCCTGCATTCTTGGCGGTTGACTCTCTGCGGTCTCCGCGTGTTCTGCGTTGATCGTCGGTCTCTACGCCGCCCGTCGCGCGAGCACCTCGCGCGCCAGGGCGAGATACGCCTCGGCGCCGCGCGACTTGACGTCGTAGAGGATCACGGGCAGACCGTGGCTCGGTGCCTCACCGAGGCGGACGTTGCGCGGGATGACCGTGTGAAACACTTTTTCCTTGAAGAAGCTTCGGACGTCGTGTGCGACCTGCTGCCCGAGATTGGTGCGCTCGTCGAACATGGTGAGCAGGACGCCTTCGATGTCGAGCGCGGGGTTGAGCGCGGCCCGGACGCGCCGCATCGTGTCAACGAGATCGGCGAGGCCTTCGAGAGCGAAGTACTCGCAGTGCAGGGGGATGAGCACGGCGTCGGCGGCAACGAGCGCGTTGAGCGTCAGCAGCCCGAGTGAGGGCGGACAATCGATGAAGAGGTAGTCGTAGCGATCGCGCGCACCGGCAACGAGCGCGCGGAGGCGTTCGTCGCGGCGCGGAAGCGCGACGAGCTCGATTTCAGCGCCCGTGAGATGACGATCGGCGGGCACCAGGTCGAGGTGATCGATGCTGGTCCGGATGATGAACGGGGCGAGGTCGGTCGACGGCTCGGCGGTCGTGATCGCGTGGTAGATGGTGCCGGCTGGCGCGGACTGGCCCCTTTGTCCCACGCCGCTCGTGAGGTTGCCCTGGGGATCGATGTCGACGAGCAGCACGCGCTGGTCGGCGAGCGCGAGTGATGCGGCGAGATTGATGGTGGTCGTGGTTTTTCCGACTCCACCTTTCTGGTTGGCGATGGCGATGACGCGGCTCATCAGACGTGCTGCGTGCTGCGTGCTCTGTGCGACGTGCTCATCGTTCGACGTTCGTTATTCTCAACTTCGTGGTATGTGGCCTTGGTCTTCTTCGTGCTTTCGTGTTTTCGGGGCCTTTTTGAGACTCTTCTTCGTGTCTTCGTGCCTTCGTGGCTCTTCTTCGTGCCTTCGTGGTTGTGTGTCGTCGAATGCTTCTCTGCGGTCTCTGCGTGTGCTGCGTTGATCGTCGTCGTCTTTTTCGTGTCTTCGTGCCTTCGTGGCTCACTTCTTCGTGCTTCGTGTCTTCGTGGCTGTTCTCTGCGCGCTCCGCGGTCTCTGCCGTTTAATCGAGCGTTAGTCGTCGTCTCTTCTTCGTGCCTTCGTGTCTTCGTGGCGTGTTTTCGTGGCGTCCTTGTTCGTCGGTCAGGTCCTCTGCGGTTTCTGCGTTCTCTGCGGTGCCTTCGTGTCTTCGTGGCTCTTCTTCGTGTCTTCGTGCCTTCGTGGCTCTTCTTCGTGTCTTCGTGCCTTCGTGGCGTGTTTTCGTGGCCTGTCTCTCCGCGGTCATCGTCGTTTGCGGGAATGCGAATGGCGATCATTTGGTCGATTAACCAAATCGTAGCTCGTGGCGCCTCGCAGCTGGACAGTTTCGGCTTCGGGCCGCGCTGAAAGATGAGGATAAGGCTGTTCCACGTGGAACACAAGGGCTCGTGGTAACACATGATTGCTCACCAGTAAGGCCCGAATACGCCTTTGCCGTGATCGTCTTGACCCGGCGGAACAATAGATCCTCAGATCCTCAAATCCTCAAATCCTCAAGTCCTCAAATTCGGGCTCAAGTCCTCACATCCTCAAATTCGAGGTCGGCCCTGAGCACCAGGAGCTCTCCGCCCGTCGCCAGGCGTCGCCGCTCCACTTCGCGGAAACCGGCGGGAACGCGCTCGGACGCCGACCCGAAGCGGAGGATTCGTCCGCCAGGCTTCAAGAGCTTCGCGAGAATGGTGGCGAGCGGCTGATCGGTTCGCACGCCTCGTATGAGAACAAGGTCCGCACCCCTCAGCCGGGGTACGACCTCCTCTATTCGAGCCGTGAGAACCTCGGTCTGCACTAGCCCAAGCTCTCGAACGGCCTCTCGCAGGAAAGCCGTCTTCTTCGCCACGGATTCCACCAGCGTGAGGCACAAGGACGGCCGCGCCAGCTTCAACGGAATAGCCGGCGAGCCGCCGCCCGAACCCACGTCAACGCAGGCGAGAGGGGAGTCTTCCACCAGTTCCGCCGCCTGCAGCGGCTCCACGAACAGTCGATCGAGAGTGCGAGCTGGAAAGTCCTCCAGAGCCAGGGCCGTGAGGTTCGTGGTCGCATTCCATCGGCCAAGCAGGCTGTAATACCGCTCGGCAGCTCGAAGGAAGTGTGGTTCAGCGCTGAGCCCCACATGCTCCAGTCGGGACCGGAGTCTGGACTCGAAATCCCCGACGGTCACGCGCCGCGACTCGCAGAAAAGCGTCCGACATACGCCGACAGCACCGCCACGGCAGCCGGGGTCACACCGGGAACGCGCAGAGCATGCCCGAGTGTATCGGGCCGCACCTGGGCAAGCCGCTGGACCACTTCCCTCGAGAGACCGGGCACGCGATCGAAGGGGAAGTCTTGTGGAATTCGCCGGCGCTCGTCCCGCCTGGCGCGTTCGACCTCGCTTTCCTGACGTCTGAGGTAGCCCGCGTACTTCACCGACGTCTCGAGGCTCGCGATGTCCACCGCCGCACAGTCCGCAGCCACTTCAATTGGCGCCAACCCACTGCCGATCATCGTCTTCAGGGACGTACCCGGCTGGCGAAGCATCTGGCTCGCGGGAACGCGATCGCCAGACTCGGCGCGGACGAGCGTGCGGTCCAGCGTGACACGGTTCCGCTCGAAGCGCTCCCGCCTGGATTCGAATCGCGCCCACCGCTCCTCGTCGACCAGTCCGACGCCGCGGCCGCGCGGCGTCAGTCGAAGATCGGCGTTGTCGATGCGGAGCACCAGCCGGTGCTCGGCGCGAGACGTGAACATGCGGTACGGCTCGAGGCAGCCCTTTGTGATCAGGTCGTCGACGAGGATCCCGATGTACGCCTCGGAGCGGGACAGCTCAAAAAGTGGCTCGGCACGGCGGACAAGAAGAGCCGCATTGATGCCGGCGACCAGGCCTTGCGCGGCGGCCTCCTCGTATCCGGACGTGCCGTTGATCTGCCCGGCCAGAAAGAGCCCGGCCACTCGCTTGGTCTCGAGCGCGCGGGTGAGCTCGGTCGGCTGGATGAAGTCGTACTCGACGGCGTACGCCGGGCGGAGCAGCACGGCATCCTCGAGCCCGGGCAGCGCGTGCACGAGATCCGCCTGCACATCGCGCGGCAGGCTCATCGAAAAGCCATTGACGTAAATCTCGCGTGAGTCGATCCCCTCGGGCTCGAGGAAAATCTGATGCCGCTCTCTGTCGGGAAACCGGACGATCTTGTCCTCGAGCGATGGGCAGTATCGCGGACCGATGCCGCGGATCTGCCCGTTGAAGAGTGGCGAGCGATCGACGTTCGCGCGCACCAGATCGCGGACGCGATCGTTGGTGTGAAGCAAATAGCAGTCGATCTGCGAGCGATCGATACGGCTCGTCAGAAACGAGAAAGGGACCGGTGGATCGTCGCCGTGCTCGGGTCTGAAGATGCCGCGCGACACCTGCAGGTCGAAGTCGATGGTCGTACGATCGAGTCGCGGCGGCGTGCCCGTCTTGAGCCGTCCGTGTTCGAAGCCGAGCGCCTTCAACGACTGGGCGAGCTCGTGCGACGAGGGCTCGCCGGCGCGGCCAGCCGGATGCTGTTCGGGACCGATGTGAATCAGCCCGTTCAGAAACGTTCCCGTGGTGACGACGAGCGCGCGACAGCCGAACGCGTTGCCGCCGTCTTCCATCGCAAGGCCGACGATCCGTCCGTTTTCGACGAGCACGCGTCCGGCCTTGCCAAAGATCCACTCGATGTTCGGCTCGGCCTCGAGCGCCCGCCTGACCCACTGGCCGTAGATCTTCTTGTCGGCCTGCGCGCGTGGCGACCACACGGCTGGGCCCCGGCTCCGATTGAGCAGCTTGAACTGAATGCCCGTCGCGTCGATCGCCCGGCCCATGAGGCCCCCCAGCGCGTCGATCTCGCGCACCAGGTGCCCTTTCGCCGTGCCGCCGACGGCCGGATTACACGGCATGTGCGCCACCGTGTCGGGCGCAAGCGTACAAAGCCCGACGTGCGCGCCGAGCCGCGCCGCGGCATACGCAGCCTCGCAGCCGGCGTGCCCCGCGCCGATC
>Ga0156018_1120_pt5 | contig 14670 bp, 13 predicted proteins | sample RifCSPlowO2_02_FD_107672 | JGI IMG/M metagenome (GOLD analysis project Ga0156018, IMG submission 107672) | Acidobacteria bacterium RIFCSPLOWO2_02_FULL_65_29 | reverse complement strand
CGAGCCCCAAACCTGAGCCTCGAGCCCCGAGCCCCGAGCCTTTACGAGAATGCACATAGGCGGCCTTGGCGACATTCACGGCGCGTTCGAAACTGTTCAGACCATCATGACGCGCCACGCCGACGTACCCCTGTGGGTGCAGGTCGGCGACGTCGCGAGCAACGACGGCGAGTACTTCACGCCCCCGCGGCCGTTGTACTGGATCAAGGGCAACAACGAAGACTACGACGTGATCGCGGAGGCCACGGCGGGACGTCCGCCGGCGCCGACGCTGTTCTACCTGCCCAACGGCGGCCCGCACCAGGTGGGGCCGTGGCGGGTGGCGGCGCTTGGCGGGACGTTCGCGCCCAGCTGGTATCACACGCCGGCGTCGGCGCTGCCGCCGTCGCAGGGACGCCGGACGGCGAATACGGAGGTCAAACTCGGGAAGAGCCGCGACGACAAGCGGCGGCATTTCGTGCGTCACGAAGTCCTCGCGTGCAAGGCGCTGTCGGGCATCGACCTGTTCCTGACGCACGAGGCGCCGCGTCCCTTTCATCCGGCCGGCCGGCGGATCGACGCGGGCAAGACCGCCATCAGCGAGATCCTCGCGGCCATGCGCCCGCGCCTGCATCTGTTCGGCCATCACCACGAGTTCACCGACTCCATACGGCAGGGCGTCCGATCGGTCGGTCTCGACATCGTGACCAAGTCCTACCTGCTCATCGACGCGGAGACGTTCAGGTGCGAACGGGTAGATACCTGAATTGGATAATCGGGTAATCTGACCTGATGCCCTTGAAACCGTTTCTGGAGACCCTCGATGAGCGCGTCCTCGTGTGTGACGGCGCCATGGGTACGATGCTGTACTCGAAGGGCGTGCTGATCAACAAGAGCTACGACGCGCTGAACGTGTCGCAGCCCGAGCTGGTGGTGGACGTGCATCAAGAGTACGTGCGCGCTGGCGCCGACATCATCGAGACCAACACGTTCGGCGCCAACCGCGTCAAGCTCGGATCCTTTGGCCTGGCCGACTCGCTCCGCGAGATCAACGCGGCGGGCGCGCGCCTCGCGCGAAGCGCCGCGGGCGATCGGGCGTATGTCGCGGGTGCCATCGGCCCGCTCGGCATCCGCATCGAGCCGTGGGGCAAGACAGGCGTGGACGAGGCGCGCGCGTTCTTTCGCGAACAGGCCGACGCGCTGGCCGAGGCCGGTGTGGACCTGTTCGTGCTCGAGACGTTCCGCGACCTGAACGAGATGGGCGCCGCCATCGATGCCGTGCGCAACGTGTCGGCGCTGCCCATTGTGGCACAGATGACGACCGAGGAAGACGGCAACACGTTGGATGGGACGCCGCCCGAGAAATTCGCGCCCGAGCTCGAACGGCGCGGCGCGACCGTGATCGGCGTCAACTGCGCGGTGGGACCCGGCCCCATGCTCGAGACGATCGAGCGGATGGAAGCCGTCACGTCGCGGCCGTTGTCGGCGCAGCCCAACGCCGGCAAGCCGGGCGACGTCGAAGGCCGCAACATCTACCTGTGCACGCCCGAGTACATGGCGTCCTACGCGCGCCGGTTCATCCTGCACAACGTGCGGATCGTCGGCGGCTGCTGCGGCACCACGCCCGAGCACATCCGGCAGATCAAGGCGTCGGTGCGCGGCCTTCAGCCGGGCGCCGCCGCGCCGGCAGCGCGCGGGCCCGCGGGGCGCCGCGCCGCCGTCATCGCCGCGCCCCCGGTGCCGCGCGAGAAGAAGTCGCGGCTGGCCGCCGAGTTGACGCGTGGCGCCTTCGTGATCGCCGTCGAGCTTCTGCCGCCGCGCGGTTTCGAGGCCGAGCCGGCCATCGCGCGCGCGCGTGAACTGAGGCGCTACGGCGTCGACGTGGTCACAATCCCGGACGGGCAGCGTGCCGGCGCGAGGCTGAGTGCCCTCGCGCTCGCCGTGCTCATCGAGCAGCAGGCCGGCCTCGAAACGCTCCTCTATTACTCGTGTCGGGACCGTAACCTGCTCGGCATCCAGTCGGATCTGCTGGGCGCGCATGCGATGGGGCTGCGCAACCTGCTGCTCATCACCGGCGATCCGGGACGCGTCGGCGATTATCCGGACGCGACGGCCGTGTTCGACGTCGATTCGATTGGCCTCACCAACGTAGTGTCGCGTCTCAATCACGGGGCCGACGTCGGCGGCCAGCCGATCGGCGCGCCGACCGCCTTCCACATCGGCGTGTCCGTGAATCCGGCCGCGTCCAATCTCGACGAGGAGCTGCGGCGGTTCGAGTACAAGGTCGAGGCCGGCGCCGAGTTCGTGTTGACGCGGCCGGTGTTCGACCTTCAGAGCTTCGAGCGCTTTCTCAAGAGACTCGAACCGGCGCGGCTGCCCGTAGTGGCGGGCGTTCTGCCGTTCGAGAGCGTCAAGAACGCCGAGTTCATGGCGAACGAAGTGCCAGGCGTGCGTGTGCCCGAGACGCTCGTGGCGCGGATGCGGGGCGCCGACGCCCTCGATGCGGCCGCCGCCGAGGGCATGGCCATCGCGCGCGAAATCGCCAGCGCGCTTCGCACGATGGTGCAGGGTGTTCAGGTCTCCACCTCGTCGGGCAACGTCGACGCCGCGCTCGCCGTTGTTGATGGACTTCGATGACCGCCCGGGGTATAGTCCCTCGGGGTCGCCCTGCCGGCAGATGGCACGATTGCCCGTAACTCCTTCAAGATAAAGGCTTGCGTAGCAGCCAGCGAGGCTACTGATGGCTTTATTTGATTTGCGTCAGACGCAGGAAACCGACGAGGTGATCGGCACCGACGCCGCCACTCGTGCGTTGTCCGTGACGGCGGTCGAGAACGACTTCGTGGCCGGCGTGTACGAGAACCTGGCCTCGTGGTACGACTATTTCTTCGGACCGACCCTGCACGCCGGGCGGCTCCAAGCCATCCAGCGGATGGGGATACGGCCCGGCGAACGCGTGCTCGAAGTCGGCGTCGGCACGGGCATCAACGCCAGTCTCTATCCGCGCGACTGCATCGTGACGGGCATCGACCTGTCGGATTCGATGCTCGAGAAAGCGCGCGAGCGTGTGTGGCGCAAGGGCCTCACCAACGTCCGGCTGCTCGAAATGGACGCGGCCGACCTGAGATTTCGCGACGCGTCCTTCGACATCGTCTACGCCCCGTATCTCATCAGCGTCGTGCCCGATCCGGTGGCTGTCGTCCGCGAAATGTGCCGGGTGTGCCGGCCGGGCGGGCGCGTGATCGTCCTCAATCATTTCCGCAGCCCCAACCCGATTCTGGCATCGATCGAGCGCGCCATTTCGCCCCTCACCGTGCACATCGGCTTCAAATCGGATCTCGATCTGCCGGCGTTTCTCGCGCAGGCAGACCTCAAGCCGGTGTCGATTGAAAAGGTGAACGTGCCGAGGCTCTGGTCACTCGTCACCTGCCTCAAGGAATGAGCTGTGGGCTAAAGACCCTCTCGCAAGATCACGCACAGCCCTTCGGCTTCGGCCAGGACCGTGTCGTCGGCAGTCAGACGGGCGCGGCAGGACACCTTCCGGCCGTCGATCCCCGTGATCGACGCTTCCATCGTCGCGTCGATACCGAGCGGTACCATCGCCCGGAAGTCGACGGTTAACCGCGCGACCAGAACACGGTGCCCGAGCATCCAGGCCACGCCGCCGACGGCTTCGTCGAGCGCCGAGGCGACCGCCCCGCCGTGGGCGATGCCCGGCGGCCCTTCTGTGCCCGGCCCGAACCAGACCTTGGCTCTCAGAATCGGTTCGTCGCCTACGCGAAAATACACGACCCGCAGCCGGTCGCTCTCGAAAGAGTCCGACACGAACGAGCGCTTCGTGTGAATACGCGGAAACGGATCGACACGGGTCCAGTCGAGAGGAACCTGGGCCAGGGGGGCTCGGTTGGACATGAGGTGGGCCATTTCAGTCGCAAGTCACAAGTCGCAAGTCTTAAGTCTGAACTCTGAACTCTGAAATCTCCAGGATCGCCTGAGCGGCGACGTCCGCGCCATTGGTCGCCGGCCGTTCACGCGGCGGCGGCTGGCGGAGGAGCGCGTCCACCGCGTCTTCCCAGCAGCCCGCTGAAAGATCTTCCTGCGAAATGAACCGGCATCGCAAGACGTTCGGCATCTCCTCGATGAACACGTCCTGTTCGCGGAAGCGTCCTCGGGACGTGTACAGCAGAGCGGTGCCGTTTGCGATGCACTCCGAAACGATGCCGTATCCCGGCTTGCTGACGACGAGATCGACGGCTGCCACGAGATCCGGATAGTGAAATCCACGCCCCGCGAGCGCGGTCAAGTCCGCGCGGTGAACGGTCGGGCTCTCGACCGAGGGCATGCCCGACCTAACGGGTTCGTCGCGATCGGTGACGAGCAGCGAGAAGCGCCGCGACCGGCCGATGGTGGTGTACGGCAGCCCCAGCCCATAGGCGCCGAAGGACGCGAGTGCCACGATGGCGTCGCGATCGAGCCCGAGCACGCGGCGGGTCTCTTCGCGACTTCGGGCCGCATGCCGCGCGACGAGCGGCACGTCCCGCACGACGCCTGGCATCGCGTCGAAGCCGCCGTGGAGCGGCAGCCGAAGCGCGAGCGTGGCCCGGGAATAGGCCTCGCGGATGAGGTCGGTCACGCCGGGTGCCAGCCGCGCAAAAGACGGATACGCGTCGTAGATCCAGTCCCACGTGAAGTTGCCGATCGCCACCGAGGGCACGCCGGCCTGCGCCGCCGCGGCGTGCGCGAGCGGAGGGATGTCCCCGACGACCACGGTGGCGCCGAGCGAGCGAAGGAGCGCCGCTTCGGTGTCGACGCGGTCGGAGAAATCGGCGTAGAAGATCGCCGCGCGGCGGGCCGTGTCGTCTTCATCCAGCCGGAGACTGTCGATCTGCGCCACGCCGGTGTCCACGTCGGCTTCCTGCCGGACGATCCCCCCCGCCCCCCCCGCGTCGAAGATCCGTCGCGGCGCCGACGTGCGCACGACGACGCGCGCGCGCGGCTGACGGCGAACGATGGCGTGGATGATCTCGAGGTCTCGCGTCGCGTGGCCGAAGCCGTGGCCGGAGACATAGAAGACAACCATGACAGTCCAGATTTCAGACTTCAGACTTCAGATTGGATCTGGGATTTCAATCTGCACTCTGAACTCTCAAGTCTGAAATGTCACGCGTCCGCATCACCTCCATCTGTGAGCCCAGACGAGGGACGCGCCAAACTGCTGGTCCCAGGCCGTGCGCGTGAAGGCTTTGCGGTTCATGAAGCTGGCGCGGAGCGTGAAATCGGTCGACACGAGGTAGCCGACGGTCGCTTCGGCGGCCTGAAACGTCGAGCGCCGGCCGATGACCGTGCCGCTCGTGAGCGGAGGCGCCGACACGCCCTCCTGTCGGGCTGCCACGAACCAGCGCGGCGACAACGTCTGCGTGGCCTGCACGAACCACGCGCGCGCCGATGCGGTCCCGCTGCGGGTCTCGAGACGGTCGTACGTGAGCTCCCCGCTGATCTTGGTGTAGTTGAACGCGTAGTCGCCCTCGACCGCGATCATTCGAAAGTCTCGCCCATCCGCCTGGCGGACGGTCAGCTCGTCACCGGTCACGTAGCGCCCCGTCGCGAATGATGCGCCGATCCGCAGGCCCACGGTCGGTGTCACGCCGGCGCCCGTGACGACGACGGGCGTCGAGCGAGGATTGCCGTCGCCGTTGATCACGTACGCACGCGTCGGCGCGGAGTTGACGAGGGCGACCCGCGCATCCCAGCTCGTCGTGGAGAGCGTCAGCTGCGCGCCAAGCGGATACGACGCGGCGATTGCGCGCACGCGCGGCGAGCCGGGATCGAAGACCGGCATCGACTGTACGTAGCTCAGATGCGGCGCAATCGTCGGGTTCACGCCCGGGCGGGTGTCCATCATCCCGAGGCCGATGGGCGACACGATGTACCCGGCGTCGATCCGCGTGGCAATGGGACCGTGGCGCTCGTACTGCACGGCCGCCTGATAGATCTCCTTGTCCCAGCTGTCGGGGTCCTCGATGTGCGGCAGCCGCGGCTGTCGAAACCACGGACGCAAATATGCGAGCCAGCCCTCGCCGAGCCGCACGACGGCGGTGACATCGACGACGATGTTCGGATCTTCGACCGTGTTCTGGCCGCGGAAGGTGTCGATCGAAACGGCGGTGTCCAGACTGAACCGCGCCGCCGACTGTGCCGCGACCGGGGCGGCGCAGCACAGCACGATCAGGAGCGCCTGGGGCCCCGCCAGTTGCACGGCTTATCCCTCGACCATCTCGCCCTCGGGCTCGCGCGCCTCGGACGTGACGCCGGGGAGCGCCGTGGCCAATGCGCCGACGATCTCCGCGTGAAACTCGGTGCCGGCGCATCGCCAGATCTCGCGCAGCGCCTCGTTTCCGGGCCGGGACCGGCGGTAGGCGCGGGCGCTCGTGATCGCGTCGTAGGCGTCGGCGACGTGGACGATACGCGCCGGCATCGGGATGTCCTCGCCGCGCAAGCCGTGCGGATAGCCGCGGCCGTCGGGCCGCTCGTGGTGCAGCTCGACGATCGGCAGATGCCGCGCGAGGAACGGCACCGACTTGAGAATTCTGGCGCCGAGCGCGGGATGCTGCTTGATGGCGTCGTACTCGCTCGCCGTCAGCGCCCCAGGTTTCCGCAGCAGCTCGTCGGGCACCCCGATCTTACCGATGTCGTGCAGCAAGGCGCCCAGTCGGAGCACTTCCAGCTCGTCGAGCGGCAGGCCGAGGGTCCGGCCGATGGCGACCGACAGGACGCTCACGCGCTCCGAGTGGCCCGCCGTGTACGGGTCGCGCGCGTCGAGCGCCATCGCGAGCGCGCGAATGGCGCCGGTGTAGGCCGCTTCGGTCTCGGCCTCGGCGGAGCTGACCGACGCCATCAGTCTGTTGAACGTCTCGGTCAGCGTGTCGAGCTCGCGGCTCGAACCGGTGAGCGGCAGGCGCCCCTCGACCTGACGCGTCGCGGCCATCTGTTCGAGCGATGCCGACAGGCGTCCGATCGGTTCGGTGAGCTGGCGGGCCAGACGGAAGCTGCCGAACAGCGCCAGCAGCGTGGCGCCCACGCCGACGAACGCGAGATTGACCGTGGCACTCCGTGTGGCCGGCCCCGACTCGGCGTCAATCGAGCCAAGCGCGTAGAAGCTCGTGTCCCCGACCTCGTAAAGCCTTCTGAAGGCGTGCGACTCACCGCCCAGCGTGATCGCGCCATCGGCGGCGTTTGCGCGCGCCATCGCGCCTTCGAATTCGCGCGCCTGTTGGTCGTCGAGCGTGGCGGCCAGCAGCAGGCCGCCGGTCAGGATCGCGATCTGCGTGCGCGACAAGTCCGAGAGCGACTGCGCGTACGCGCGGTCCAGGCTCGTGGCGAGATACAGCGTGCCAATCACCGTGTCGTTGGTCAGGAGGAGCGGCACCGAGACCACACGGAACGTGTTGCCGCCCAAGTGGACGACCCCGTCGTACCGGCCCGCGTCGCCGCCGGCCGCGACCACGCTCACCGGACGGCCGCGGAGCCAGCGGCTGGCCATCGGTCCGGCGGCGGCGAGCGTACTTTGGTGAGCGTCGACGAGCACGATCGCGTCGGCCTCGACTCGGGCTGCCAGCTTTTCGAGCTCGTTGGCAATCGTCGCGAACAGTTGCGTCCTGTCGGTCTCGGCCGCCCCCGGTGAGTAGGCCGTGTAGGTGTCGAGCGCCGCTTTCAGCGTCGGGCTCTCGGCCAGCGTCGTGGCTTGCGCGCGCATGTCGCGCTGGCGTCGCGTCTCCAGTGCGGCAAAGAGACGCTGACTCGATTCGAGTGTCGTCGCCACTGCCTCCCGCACCTGCCGTCGCACGCTCAGCATGACGACGAACACCACGATCAGGAGCAACGCGACGGTGACCAGTGTGACCGCGATCGTCGTCTTGACCAGCAGACGTGGCGGTTGTCTGGTCGGCGCCGCGGCGGAGTCGTCCTGTGGCGCCGAGCGTGCCCCGCCGACCCGGCGTTCTGGCATAGGCGGCTTCACGGCGCCTCGATGACCGGAAGCGCCAGGTCAATCGTAACGGCACGGCCGGTCCCGACCTCGATGGCCGCGCTCTGCTCGCCAATCCGTTCGTGCCAGCCCACGATCGTGTATCGGCCCGACGGCACCTGGGGAAGAGTGAACGTGCCGTCGAGATTCGGAACGACGAAATAGGGGTGATCGAGCACCAGGATGGTGGCGCTCATGTGGGAGTGAATGTGGCAGAACACCTTCACCAGGCCGGCTCGGGTGAAGGCTCGGAGCCGGCTCTGGCCCTGCGGATACCGGCCCAGATCGAAGGTCGCGGGGCCCGAGAGCGAAAAGACGTTGTGGAAGAACGGATCGGCGTTGGGAAATTCGACGGTCGATCCGCGGGTGATGGCCGCGACCCGCGGTGTGAACGCCTCGTGTTCCTGTGTGATCGCGACGCGCGTGGTCGGGAGCGCGCCGCGGTATTGCGCGTCTTTGAGATACACGACCACATTCTTGATTTCGGGCGTCGAGCCGGCGTCGCGACGGTTGACGGCGCGAGGTTGATAGGCGTTGGCCGGCAGGGGTACGCCGCGAACGCGGGCCGTGAGCCTCACACGGCCGCCGATGGTGCCGGCCTCGGGTGCCTGTCCGGCCGGTCGGGCTGCGAGCGGAGCCAGGGCCAACAGCATCAGCGCCGATCGCATCAGCGTGCCGTGCATGGGAGTGTCCGGATTGTACCCTGAAGATTTGAGGATTTGAGGATTTGAGGATTTGAGGATTTGGGATTTGGCGAATCCGGGGATTCTCAGTAGATGTACGGAACGACCCGCCACTTGACCTGCTCCTTGTACGTCCGGTAGGCGTCGCCGAACCTCTGTTCGAGCGACCGTTCTTCCCACGGCATGGCGACGACCAGATAGAGCGAGCTCGTCGAGGCAAATGCGAGGCGGTCGCCCGTCATCACCGCCGGGCCGAACACCATAAGCATCCACCCGAGGTAGAGCGGATGGCGGACGAAGCGAAAGGGGCCCGACACGCACAGATCGCCAACCAGGCCGAACCGTATGCCCGCGAGCTCGAGGGCATCAATCCCTCGAACGGAGAGTACGATCAGCCCAAGGCCGGCGAGTTGGACCGTCAGGTGAACGCCGGTCAGCGGTCCGGTAGTGCGATACACCTCGCCGCCGATGGGTCGCCACAGCACGCACACGAGGATCAGCAGCAGGCTCGCGGTCCACACGAACACTGAGCGCAGGAGGCGCTCGGGGCACACGTGGGACAGCAGCGCTTTCGTCGCGGGCCGCGCGAGCGCGCTGTGGTGGACCGCGAAAAGCAGGAACAGCGCCCCGTCGACCGCGATCGGCCCCCATCCCGCGAAGGGTACAGGGCGCGCCAGCCGGACGACGTACCACCGGGCAGCCAGCGCCAGCGACGCGACGAAGAGCGCGCCGCCCAGCCACACGAACGAACGCTCGAGGAATTGGGTCATCAGATGATCAGATGACTCAATACTATAGGCACCCTATGCACCACGGTCACCCCCGAGTCGTCATCACTGGCATCGGCGTGGTGTCGCCCTTTGGCGTCGGCCGGGAGCGCTTCTGGGAATGCGTGCGTCGCGGCTGCAGCGGCACCCGCGCCATCGTCGACTTCGACGCCACCGGCTTTGCGTGCCGCGTGGCCGCGCCGGTCACCGGCGTCAGCAAGGACGACGTGCCGCGGATGGCGGGCGACGACGGGAGGGATGCCGGGTACCGGGCCGACCCGAAGCGCTACTCCCGCGCGGCGCTCATCGCCGTGATCGCCGCACGCGAAGCGTGGATCGATGCCGGCCTGGCGATCGGCGAGGCCGGGGCCGGGGTCATCATCGGCAGCGGTGGCGGCGGCATCGACGTCGGCGAGCGCCAGTACTACGACTTTTTCGTCGAGCACGGGAAGAAAGTCACGCCTTACGCGATTCCCATCTCGATTGTCGGCATGATGTCGAGCGAGATTTCCATCTCGCTGCGTCTGCGCGGCATCAGCCACGTGCTGTCGTGCGGCTGCACGAGCTCGACCGACGCACTCGGGTACGGCGCGGCGCTCATACGGTCCGGTGAAGCCGAGGTGCTCCTGTCGGGCGGCGCCGACGCGTGCGTGACGCCGGGAATGATCTACGGGTTCTCGCGCATGCGGGTCGTGTCGACGGGTTTCAACGAGCGGCCGGCGGAAGCCTCGCGGCCCTTCGACCGCGCGCGCGACGGCTTCGTGCTGGGCGAAGGCGCGTGGATGGTCGTGCTCGAGCGCGAGGATCGCGCGCGCGCGCGCGGCGCGCCGATCTACGCCTCGATCGACGGCTACGCGTCCACGTGCGACGCGTTTCATCGCGTGCAGATGGCACCCGACGGCGAGGAGATCGTCCACGCCATGGCGCTGGCGATCGAGCGATCGGGCCGGCGCCCTGAAGAGGTCGGCTATATCAGCTATCACGGCACCTCCACCGTGCTGAACGACGCGGTCGAATCGCGGTCGGTCCGTCAGGTCTTCGGACCCCACGCCGATCGACTCGCCGGATCGTCGGTCAAGTCGATGATCGGCCACCCGCAAGGCGCGAGCGGCGCGGCCGGTATCGTGACGGCGGCGCTGGCCATGCGTCGAGGCGTGCTGCCGCCGACCATCAATCAGACGGATCCCGATCCGTCGTGCGACCTCGACTACATTCCCAACGAGAGTCGCGCCGCGGACGTCGAGGCCGCCTTGTGCAACTGCCTCGGGTTCGGCTCGAAAAACAGCGCCATCGTTCTCGGAAGAGTCGACAGTTGACAGTTCACAGTCGCCAGTTCGGATGACGGTCGCCAGTTCGGATAACGATCAACGGCGTTGAGGACGCTGTCAACTGTCAACTGTCAACTGGTCCGTAACGCCCATGGATGACGTCCTCGTGGTCGGCGCGGGTCCGGCGGGCTCGGTGGCCGCGACGGTCCTCGCGCGCGCGGGGGCCAAGGTGCGACTGGTCGATCGCGTGTCGTTTCCCCGCGACAAACTGTGCGGCGACACCCTCAACGCCGGCACGCTGGCGATCCTGGCGCGGTTGCGGCTCGCCTCGCCAGTCGAGCTCCGGTCCCGGCCTCTCGACGGCATGATGGTGACGGGAGAGGGCGGAGTGGCCGTGGAGGGGCGATATCCCAACGGTCTTCACGCCATCGCCATCAGCCGGCGCGTGATGGACGAGATTCTGCTGCAGGAAGCGATTCACGCGGGCGTGACGTTCGAGCCCGGCATCACCGTCCAGGGGGCCAGTGTCGCCGGGGACCGCGGCGAGCGCATGGTCGTGGGCGTGACGGCGTCCTCACGCGGTTCGGTGCATCCGTGGCGCGCCAGGGTGGTGGTCGGCGCTGACGGCCGGCGATCGGCGTTGGCGTTTGGTCTCGGACTGGCGGCGCACCCCGCCGCGCCGCGGCGATGGGCCATCGGCGCGTATTTCGAGGAGCCGGATGCGGCCGCGACCTTAGGAGCCCGTCCGAGTCATGCACCACGGGCTCCTAGAGCGTGTTCAGATTTCTCGGACACGCTCCTAGGCGAGATGCACATTCGGCGCGGCCGCTACATCGGCGTCGCCCCGCTTCCCGGGGGCGTGGCCAACGTGTGCCTGGTGAAGCCGTCTGGACCCGGTGATCCGGACTTGCGCAACCCTGAAGCCGCGCTCAGGCGCGAGCTCGGCGCCGATCCCCTGCTGCGCGATCGATATTCGACGGCTCGGCTGGTGCGCCCGGCGATTGTCCTGGGCCCGGTCGCGGTCGATGCCGGTGGCGGCGCGATCGACGGACTGATTCTCGCGGGCGACGCCGCCGGGTTCATCGATCCCATGACGGGCGACGGCCTCCGGTTCGCGGTACGCGGAGGCGAGATGGCGGCGACCGCGGCGCTTGACGCGCTGGAACATGGTTGGACCGGTGTGCACGCCCGGCTTACCGCCGAGCGGCGGCGCGAATTCGGCGCGAAATGGCGGTTCAACCTCGTCCTCCGCACCGCCGTGGCGTGGCCCGTCCTCGTCCGCGCCGCCGCCGTCGGCGCGCGTGTGCTGCCCGCCGCCGTTCGGGCCATGATCGAGTACGCGGGCGACTGCGGCGTGGCCCGAGCCACGATGATGGAAAGTTAGAAGTGAAAAGTCAAAAGTGAGAAGGATCTAACGAGTTCACTTTCGTGCTCCGTCCGTTTGACTATGAGTTCTTACCAGAGTTGTCGGGCTCTGTCCTTCTTACTTCTAACTTTTCACTTCTCACTTTCTCCGCACCGTCCTTGATGTCCCTCGTCGCGATCGCCCTCGTGGTCTTTGGCTTCCTCCTCGTGGAAGCGCGCCGGGCCGCGCGCCACGAGCGCGCGCAGCGTGCGCGCGGCGGCATCGACGCGGCGGGTGATGTGTATGCCGTGATGCGCCTCGCCTATCCGGGCGTGTTCCTGGCCATGCTCGTGGAAGGCTTCCTGCGCCACCCGCCAGCGCCGCTCGTGCTCGCCGCCGGCGTGGCGCTGTTCGCGCTGGCGAAGGCGCTGAAGTGGTGGGCGATTGTGTCGCTCGGCTCTGCCTGGACCTTCCGGGTCATCGTCGTTCCGGGAGCGGCGCTGGTCGAGTCTGGTCCGTACCGGTACCTGCGGCATCCCAACTACATCGCGGTCGTCGGAGAGCTCGTGGCGGTTGCGCTCCTGTCGGGCGCGCGCGTCACGGGTCCGTTCCTGACCGCGGCGTTCACTGCGCTCATGCTGCGGCGCGTCGTCGTCGAGAACCGCGCGCTCGATGCTATACTCCGGCGCTGATCTCGAATTTGAGAATTTGAGGATTTGAGAATTTGAGGATTTGGGGACCTTCGCCCCCGAGTTCGCTGCCGCGCTGGGCCCGATCGATCGACCTGCTGTGTCTCGCGCTCGTTCTTCTTGCGGTCGTGGTCGCGACGTTTGGCGGCTTCCGGATGCGCCTCGCCGGGCTGCGCGTGGCGCTGACTTCGCCCTACCGCACGCTCGCGTGGGCGGCGGCGTTGAGCATCGTGCGGCACTTTCTTGCGCCACGGCCGCCGATCTACCAAGACGCTCCGACAAGACTCGCCGCGCTTCTGCGGACTGAAGCGGCGCGCACCGCGACGACCGTGCTCGTGGCCACGCGCCTGCCGATTCTGGCCGTCGGGTGCCTCGCGGTGTTCGCCTTCGGTTACCTTGGCGGAAGCCCTCCGTGGAGGTTCATCGAGAACAACGATTTTGCGAACCTTCAGGCGCGCTGGGATACGGGCTGGTATCTCGGCATCGCCATCGACGGCTACAGCTACCTTCCCGGCCGGCCCGAGGACCAGCAAAACATCGTGTTCTTTCCGGCGTTTCCCATTCTGGTCCGCGTGGTCAGCCGCTTGCTCGGCGGTTCGCCACCGTCGTTCATGCTCGGCGGCACGCTCGTGGCGCTCGGCGCATTTTTCGGCGCGCTCGTCTACGTGTACCGCTTCGCGCGCGATGTCGTGGGCGATGAGGAGACCGCCCGCTGGGCCTCGTGGATGCTCGCCGGATTTCCGTTTGCGCTGTTCTTCAGCGCCGTCTACACCGAATCCCTGTTCCTCCTCAGCGCCGTGGCGGCGTTCTACCACTTCCGGCGCGGCGAGCTTGCGCGGTCGGGCGCCTGGGGACTGCTCGTCGGGTTGTCGCGGCCGCCGGGATGCCTCGTGTCGGTCCCGCTCGCGCTGCTGGCGGTCTCACCGTGGCTGCCGGCCTGGCTCGCCGGAGGCGCCGCGGCCAAGTCTCAGTCGGGCTTGCGTCGCGATCCGCGCTGGCTGGTCGGGGCGATGGCCGCCGCCGCGATGCCCGGCGTCGGGATGCTGGTGTACTCGGCGTACATCTGGAACCTCACTGGCGATCCGCTGGCATGGGCTGAAGGCCATGCGGCATGGGGCCGTGAGTACACGGGCCTTGGCGTGCTCGTCACCACGCGGTACGAGTGGCTCTCGACCGGCGGCGTGTACGCCTACGCGTCGCAGTTTCCGATCGATCTGCTCAACGTGAGCGCCGTGATCTTCGTCCTGGCGACGACGTGGCCCGTGGCCCGGCGGCTGGGTCTGGCGTATGCGGTCTTCATCCTGATCAACATGCTGCCGCCGCTCGCGGCTGGCGGTCTGCTCTCGGCGGGCCGGTTTTCGTCGGTGCTGTTTCCTGCCTTCGTGTGGTTCGCGCACGCGCTGCCCGCCAGGCAGCGGCCGGGATGGCTCGCCGGGTTCATGGCCGTGCAGGCGCTGAACGCGGCGTTGTTCTATACGTGGCGTCCCATGTATTAGATAATGAGTTCTATGTGGAGCCGTCTCCGGCACGCCGTGGCGATCCGATGGCCGGGGTTGCAGCCGTCGCGCGCGTTCTACGCCCTCGCGTACTCATCGATCTTCGTCCTGCTCGCCCTCGCCATCATCCCGGTCCTCATTGCCCAAACGCGTCGGCCCGCGCCGCTCGCGCCCGGGCTGGTGTCGGCCGAGCGCGCGCTCATCGAGGGTCGGTACGACGACGTGGTGGGCCTCACCGCCGCGCTCGATCCTCGGGATCCCGCGGTCGTTGCCGCGCGCAGCCGAGCGCTCATCGCCCGGGGCCGCTATCAGGACGCTGAAACCGCCCTTCGTCCGGTCGCCGAGCGCGCGCCGACGAGCGACGCCGCGCTCGAGCTCGGGCTGCTGCTGGACAAACTGGGACGCGCCGACAGATTGGGG
>Ga0156018_1034_pt1 | contig 15137 bp, 16 predicted proteins | sample RifCSPlowO2_02_FD_107672 | JGI IMG/M metagenome (GOLD analysis project Ga0156018, IMG submission 107672) | Acidobacteria bacterium RIFCSPLOWO2_02_FULL_65_29 | reverse complement strand
GACGCGGAAGCGGACGCTGGCGCGGCCTTGTCGAAGCTGGACACCTTTCTCCGCGACATCTGGGTGGAATGCTGTGGGCACCTGAGCATGTTTTCGGTGCCTCCGTTTCGTTACTCATCCCTGCCGAGCGGCATCTCGGGTCTGCTCGGGCGTACCAATCCTGAGCGCACCATGCGCGCGAGGATCGGCGAGGTGTTCAACTGCACCGGCCAGAAAGGGACCTACGACTACGATTTTGGATCGACGACCCGCTTGGCCATTGAGCGCACCGGCGGCCGGGCCGGCCGTATCGGCAGACCGTCCGTGCGCCTTCTGGTCCGCAATGATCCCCTCCCGTGGACGTGCGGCACCTGCGACAAGCCGGCGACACTCGTCTGCTGCGCGCACGAAACCGAAAGCAGTCCGTTCGTGTGCGCGGCGCACAAGAAGGCTCATCCCTGCTCGGACGCGATGTTCCTGCCAGTGATCAACTCCCCGAGGATGGGGATCTGTGGGTACGCCGGGTAGTCGCCGTTGGTGATGGACCCGCTGTCCTTTCCCCAGTCGCACGCGCCGCCGGATGGCGCGGCGGCGGCGGAGATCTGCCTGCGCGCGGAAAAGTCACCCCGAAATGTCACTTCGGTCAAGTTGGGCTGAGCAAGACGCCCCAGACGTGATGACGGGGCCGCATCACGGAAAGGGGGGAGGAGCGAGGCGCTCGATCAGATCGCGATCGTCGCCCGAGCAGACAGTCGCCACGACCTCTCTTCGGTGGCGAAGGACTCGTGCTGAGGCCGTCGGACTCTTCCGATCTCGGTGACCGCGCGAACACCGCCTTCATCGAGCAACGTTACTGAATCACTCTGAACTGCTGGGACGTTTCAACAAGAACGGTCGGCGCCCTGCCTGGCGGTGAGGCGGAGAGCACTGAAATCAGCAGCGACATGCCCACTCCCGATGTGACGCCAACGAGCGCGAAGCCGTAGGCCCACGCCACTCGTGTCCATGGCCAGGTGCGCGGCTTGCGCCAGTCCCGCGCGAACGAGTCTTCGAGCAGCTTCAGGAAGTCGTCGGTGATAGGCCTGGGCGCCGCCGCGCTCCACAAGTCCCACACGAGCCACACCGCGACGGCCATCAGCAGCAGACCACACCACGCGTTGAGCGTCGCGTTCAGGGCGCCCGCTCGGTACGCGACGCGTTCGCATGGCAGCGCGACGGGCGGAGCGGCATAGCAGTTCGTGAAGTCGAACACGGTGACGATGCTGTGAGGCGCCGAGACGATCAGTTGCGTGCCGAAGCCAAAGACCACGTACAAGAACACGCCCATGCCGAATTCCCATGTGCCCAGCCTGACCCACGCGCGAAACGAGTCCGGTGGAATCTTCAGCCCGCGGCGCCGCCACGGGCTGATCTCGAGCGGTGGTGCCCAGTTAGCCACGTCTGTCTTCGATCGAAATCACCGTATTGCCGCGGCGATTTCCCCAGGGCGGCGGTGCGCCGTCGCCGACGCGGATGGTGATCACGGGAAACGGAGGCACATCGTTCGACCATGTCGTGTGGCAGTCGCTCACAATCACCAGCAGGTCGATCGGATCGTGCGTCCTTTCGATGAACGCGCGCAGCCCGACATCCAGGTCCGTGCCGCCGCCGCCGTACAATTCGACCTGCCCGGCTCCAAAGACCTTCCGCACGTCGCGGACCGCGGCATCGCAGCACGCGACGACGACGTCGGCGCCGTGCCCGAGTTGGCGGGTCAGGCCCGCCAGTTCCGCCAGGGCCCGCGCCAACTGTGAGTCTTCCATCGAGCTGGAAGTATCGATCAGAAATCCTGGCCGCGGCCGCGGCTGCTGGAAGCTGGGCATGAGGAACTCGCCGTAGCACGCCTGCCGTCGATGCGGGCGTCTGTAGGTGCGGTCGTACCGGCCCAGCGTGCTCTCGCGCAAGGCTCTGCGGACCACATGACGGATCGTGGCCAGGTAGTCGACCTTCGGTGCGAGGGTGGCGCGGGCCCACAGGCGCCACGCCGGTGAGACCTCGCCAGCGTAAGGCGAGATCTCGTCGATGCGCCGGGCCACCTCGCGCCGCACGAGCTCGGCCTTCAAGCGGTCGACACCAGGTGTCCCTCCGTCGCGCTCATCGTTGGCCGGCAACTCCCAGAATCGCCGTTCGCCGTGTGCGCCCGACCCGCAGTCCTGCCCGTCGTGCCCGCTTTCATCAGCGCCCTGTCGTCGATCTGCACGCGGTGGCGCCGGCAGCTGCTTGTAGTAAATCTCGGCAGTGTCCCCGCTCGCCAGTCCGTACTTGGAGGGTAACGGCGGATCGCCTGGCAGCGGCAGGCCCTCGGCGTGGAGATCGTCATTGATCTCGCAGTCGCCGGCCGTGTTCCAGCGCCGATGATCCGTGATGCCGGCGGATTTCTTTCGCGCCTCGTGGTCGCGCACCAGGTGCCCCACCTCGTGAATGAGCAGCGTCGCGTTCTCTTCGACCGTGTGCCGCGCCACCCACACTTCGTTGTAGTACAGGCGCCACTGGGCGTCGACGGCCATGCTGTCGATCAGGTCGGTGGCGACTGGAATCAGGCTGAAGAGCGCCGGCGCGAAATAACTGCGTTGATAGGCCGCCCGCACGCGAGCCGCCTGCAGCGCACGGGAATACCCCTCGGCTTTTTGATCCGAGTGGCGAATCAGATCGCGGAATGTGAACTTCACGTCAGTCCCGCGGCACGAGCTTCGCCACCTGCATCAGCTCGTAGAACGGACGGCACTCCTCGGGCAGCTTCATCAGGCCCGCGGGACGGTTCCGTTGGTCGCACAACGTGCGCGCCGCGGATGCCGGGATGTCTGCGTTCTTCCGGCACGCGACGCCGAGCGCGATCATCGCCGCTTCCCACCGCGGCGGCGTGTTGTTGTTGATGACCGCACCGGCGAGCGCGTAGCACACGGCATAGGCGCGATCGACGCGATCGGGCAGCACGAAGCGGCGGGGATCCTTCAGGATGTCCTCCGGATCCGGCAGGTTCAGGGCCTCGCGGTACTCCATGAACGGCAGCGCCTGGTCGCCCACCAGACCGGCGAGCGCCGCGCCTTGCAGCACGCGATTGCCCGGCGACACGGCGTCGATCGCCGCGAGAAACCGGGACGCCAGATACCAGGTACGGCCCGACGGCCATGGACCGCTCCGCCGGGCCGGATCGGTGGGAGGCGCCAGCCAGGCGTCACGACCGGCGGCCCTCACATACGCGGCAATCGTCGCCCGTTGGCCGTGATGGTATCGGCCCAGATAGTCGGCCGGCAGCACGGGCATGCTGCCCGGCGCCGGAAAATCGCTCACCATCAAATCGCACCACGTCTCGTGATCCATCGGGAACTCGCCGTGCCACAACCGGTTCGCCATCGGCGCCTGGATTTCCTGTCCGCCGGCCGCCCATTCCACCGCATTACTGGCGCACAGATACACGACGCCGCCCTTCCCTGGCTCGTAGTCCGGCAGCCGCAGCTCACCGCAGACGTTCTCGGTCAGCAAGCGCAGCATCGCCGCCTGCGTCGTCGGCGGAACGGTGGTGAGCTCGTCCAGGAAGACCACCACCAAGTAGCCGTCCTCGGCGAGGCGTTGCGCGTCGCGCGCCCAGGCCATGGGCAGCAGCCGCACGCCGTCCGGCGTCGACACCGGAAAGCCGCCGAAGTCCTGTGGTTCCCGAATCGACCCGATCAGGACCACCACCTTGCATTTGATCCCGACGCGATCGAATCCCGCCTCGAGGCTCTTGGTGAACTCCGTTTTGCCGACGCCGGGAAAGCCGGTCATGTGCATCGGGATACGGGCCTGTAACCCGATGGCGATGAGTTGCACGAAATGTCGGAATTCCACAGCCGGACTCCCCCGAGACCATAGACACCCTCTTTCACGCGACGGCCCAAGCGCCCCATGATAGTGTCTCCTGCTGCACATGAAAGGTAGATTCTTGTGCCTTGCTGGGCGCCGCGGGAAAGCGTCGTCTGGCTGTCCGTGGCGTCGGCGCAGACGATGTCAGCGGACGCGTCATTCGGTGAGCACGCGAGCCTTCGTCTGACCAAGGCGACGCTGCGCGCACAAGAGGCATCGCGGCGCTCGTCGAAAAGGTTGGTTCGAGCGCGTATCGCTATTCCGGCCGCTGGCGCGACAGTTCGCCGCGAGGACGTGCTACGAGTTCCGCGATCTGCGATGGCAGCTGCCCGTCGCCGTGCACGGCGACGGGCACATCGAGCAGTTCGTGGTGACCAACGCTTCCCCTCTCGGACAGCGGATTAGATTAGTAACGAGCCGCCAAGGGTTTACCGATCCGGCCGTATCCTACGTGACTCATTCAGCCATCGAGCCGGCGGCGCGCGTCTTTTGGATCCGACGACTCAGAATGTCGCCCGGAAATGTCCCTTGGGCTCTGCCCGACCAGGAACTTGTTCTTGGCCGCCAACGCCGGACAGCTGCGCAGTCTGCCTCGTATTGCTGTCCGAAGCGACGCTTCAGGCTTGGCTCCTCGTACCACACAACGAATGCGTGAAAGCTAGCAGGGGCCAGGGGAGATCTCATGTTCGGGACGGATCGGCTCTCTATGCGAAAGGAGCGATCACGCCTATCGCTTTCATGTCCGCCGAACGTGAGGCCTCACCCGCCGGCGGCATAATCACGGAAGTCCTGGGTTGGCCGGCGCACGCCAATTGCCGGTGTGGTACGGTTCGCGTCAACCGCCGCAGGATTACTCCTGTATCAGTTGCGAAATGTCGATCCGGCGTCACCAGGGCCAAGGTCGACGGATCGCCGGCAGGACCAATCCGAGGCGGCTGAGCCACTTCTGCGACCGTCCGCGCGGGCGATCGCCCGGAACGACTGGAAGGGGCCTACGGCGGCCAGCCGTATAATCGAGCCATGACCTTCGATGACTACAAGGTCGTTCTCTACCGGCAGGACGATGGCTCCTGGGTGGCCGAGATCCCGGCCCTCGGAGGCTGCTACGCATTGATGGACACGCGCCAGGCAGCGCTGGCCGAACTCGAGCAGGTCTTCGCCTTGATTGCCCAGGAGCATCAGGACCGCGGGCAGGTGCTTCCGAAGGACACGACTGAAATCGTGCATGCCTAGCGCGACGGCGCGCGAGTTTCAGCGGGCAGCGGTGGCCCTCGGCTTCGTGAGGCGTCGCCAGACGGGCAGCCACGAACGCTGGACGCATGCCGACGGAAGGTCAGTGACGATCCCGCTTCATGGCGGGCGTGAGATTGGTCCGCCGCTCGTCTTCAAGATTCTTCGTCAGCTGAAGGTGTCGATGGAGGAGTTCGACCGCCTCCGCTGACTGACGCGCCAGCTTCTTCTGCAGCTGTCGCCGCGGATCGCGGATACCTCAATGCTGTCGGAGGCCCCGGCAGGAGCGCGTGGAGAATCTCTCGCAGCCCCTTCTGTTTTCGGAAGCGCCGAGGCGAGAGCCGGTGCTCAGGGTCACCGGCGGCAAGATGCCGCGACCTCGACTGTGCGTCAGAACTCGGATTATTCCTGATCAGTCGCGAAGTGTTTACCCATCTGGCCACGGATCCGATGTGACTCATTTCAGCCTCATCGGAAGACTTACGCTTATAAACCCGTCACCGCGCTCCGCTAAAGCTAAACCCTACGCCGTTTATCGTTCCTCATCTCATTCCGAGTTCAGCGAAGGAGTAGTAATCAACGTGTCCGACCATCACAGTTGCGACCTCGCTCCCAAGGCGTCCTGTGCTTCCTTCTGGCTCGTGATCTTTCTTGACCGTGTCATCCATGCACCCGCTCTGAACCCGCTAATTCGTGTTATCAGGACTTCCTCCATCAAGAAGAGAGTGAGGAGTTTGGTCTGACCCGCGCCGGTCCGATCGGTGCGCACAGGGCGCGGTAGCAAAACGCCCCGCCAGTTCTCTTCCACTGTGGCCGAGTCGGTTTGGTCCTCGCCTCACGTCTTGCTGATAATCGGAGCCCAATGTGCATGAACGTACTTCCAACTCTCTTCGCTGCGAAGAAGGACCTCGGTGGCATTCCATCGGGAGGTCAGCTCACCCTCGCGGGAGTACGTCTCCCAATTGAACGTGAGGATGGCGATTGTTCCATACAACTGGACCTTGACGTTCGGCATTTTGTAGCTCGGGACGTCAACCTTGTCGACGAACTGGCGCACATGGTCCCTCAAGGCCGCGATCCCGTCTATTCGTGTCTTCGTGACGTGATCGAAACCGGTCACGTCGTCAACTGCGTTCTCCACGTATCCGTAAGGATCGCCTTTGCACCAGCGATCCAGTGCGGCACGCTCTAATGCGAGAATGGTTTCCTCGACATTGTCTGGACTCATGTGCCTTTCCCTCCTGCTCCGTGGTCCTCGTCAACCCGTGCGGGTGCCGAGGAGTTCCTCACCGCCAGCGTCGCGGAACGCGGCCACCGCGTCACGATAGCGCGACTCCGCCCGTGCGAGAAGGTCGGCGAACTCGGGGTTCGGCCGCACCGGGTCAAGCCAGGGATCCGGTCGCGTCAGGATCCGATACAAGATGAAGCCGTGATCGAGAGCTTGATTGAGCGCCGCAAAAGCGCGCTCTCGCTCTCCGAAATAGGCGAATACACGTGCATGCCAGCACACGGTCTCGGGGTCCGGGAACTGGACGATGACACGCTCAGCCCCCTCGAGACTTTCCTCCCGCCGACCCTCGAACAGCGCTCGCATGGATGACGCCATCGCACGAACGTATTCCGTCAGTCTCCCCTGCTCTATCTCGCGCAGTCGCCGAATGGCCTCCTCCTTGTTGCCTTGCTCGCCCAGGATCGCAGCTTGCATTCCCTGGTTCGTGATGGACGCCTGTCCGTGGTACTGTCTTGCCGTGTACTCGAGGATGCGATCGTAATCGCGCAGTTGCCAATAAGTATGGTCGACGCTCGTCAGGATGTTGCGGTCGAGCTGGCGGGCGCGCTCGTGGGCTGCCACCGAGGCCTCGAGGAGCCCGCAGAAGCGGCAAGCTTGGACCAGTGCCGCATAGAGCTCGGGCTGGACAGTTCCAGAGCGAGCGCGCTGCACTAAACGAACCATCGCGTCTTGTGCCCGGCCTTGGTCGATCTCAAAAAGAGCATACAAATTGTGCGCGAGGGGCAGCTCCGGGTTCAGCTCCAGCGCTCGCTGAAAGCACTCTTCGGCTCGTCGAACGTTTTCGTCCCGATCTTCACCGCCTTTGCCGATCAGCCAATGGCACCTTCCCAGCCGAACCCAGGCCGGTGCGTAACGTGGGTCTTCTTCGAGACAGCGATTGTAGAGTTCTCGCGCGACCGACAGATTCTCCGCGCTCGCCACACCCCCAAGAAGGATCAACTGGTTGCCGCGCAAGAAGAACTCGTATGCTGTGGGACTCGCCGGCATGTCGGCTTTCAGCCTTCGATGCTCGCGAGCCGTCAGTGACAAAGACAACGACTCGACGATGTGCGCGACGATCTGATCCTGGAGCTGGAACACGTCGCGTAACGTGACTTGCGGAGCGTGGGACCAGAGGACCGTTCCATCCGGTACCTTCACAAGCTGGACGGTTACTCGTATTTGTTGAGCCGCGCGGAGAAGGGTTCCCGTCAAAACGATGTCGACGTCGGCTTCTTCGGCGATCCGCTCCAGGTCGAGCACATCTGTTGCGAATCTGACGGCCGCGGCGCTCGAGCGAACGACCAGCGACTCGAGACCGGTTAAAGCGTTGGTAATGGCATCGGGAACGCTCAGCGCGAGAAAGTCGATCTCGGGATCCGGTTTCAAGACGCGAAAGGGAAGCACGATGAGGCGCCCGATCGCGTGTGCGCGCGTCTCCCCGGTATCTTCGACCTGACGCGCGGCGCGGAGCGCCTCCGCCATCTGAGCCGCATTCGAGAACCGATCCCCGGATGTTTTGGCCAACGCACGTCGAACGATCCGGTCCACGACGGCCGCTGCCGGAGAGCCACCGAGGGCTGGAGGCTGCTCATACATCGTCTTGTGGTAAACCTCCATTGGTGTGTTGCCCGGAAAAGCACGCGCTCCCGTGAGCATCTCGAAAATCACGGCACCCATGGCAAACAGATCGGTGCGGGCGTCGACCGGCTCTCCTCTGAACTGCTCCGGAGCCATGTAGGGCGGGGTACCCATAATGGCCCCGGGCTGCGTCAGCCGACTCTCTGTTGTTTGGGAGAGAAGCAAATCCGAGCGGGCGGCTTGAACCAGGCCGAAGTCGAGGATTTTCGCGCCGTGCGGCGTCAAAAAGATGTTCGAGGGCTTGAGATCACGGTGAACCAGCCCTTCCCGGTGGAGAACCTCGAGAGCCGAAAGAGTCTCGATGGAGATCTCGACCGCCTTGGCGACCGGGAGTGGACCACGGACAAGACGTTGAGCAAGTGACTCTCCCTCGAGGAGCTCCATCACGATAAAGAGCTCGCTGTTGTCCTCGGCGATCTCATAAAGATGGCAGACGTTCGGGTGACGGATGCGGGCCCCGGCCCGAGCCTCGCGCCAGAGACGCTTGCGAGCCTGCGCATCGGTTGCGGTCTGTGCGAGCATCTTGATCGCTACGGGACGCTCCAGCTGATCATCGTACGCAGCATAAACCACTCCCATGCCGCCGCGACCGAGCTCACGATCGACGCGATAGCGACCAACACGCTCGACCTGGCGATCCACAAGGGACTGGCCGTGCTCCTTTCGCAACACGTTCGCCGCCATCTCAAAGGCGGCGGTTTCCAAGAAGCCTTCCGCGTCCTCCTGCCGGTCGAGCAGTGATGCTACCTCGTGACGCAGCGCTTCGTCGCCGGCGCACGCCTCATTCAGAAACGCGGCCCGCTGGCTCTCGTCGCGCGCTAGCGCCGCGTGATAAACCTGCGAGATCTGTTGCGAGCGGTCAGACCTCATTACGCCGCTCTCTCTGACGCTCGCGTCGCAGCCACAGCCTGCGCTCGGTGACGGCCCGCGACTTGAGCGCGAGCTGATGTCGGGACAAATCCACGGGATCGACCAGAGCGCGATACCCCGTCGCCCCTGCCGCCAGCGCGCCTAAGACGAAACCTCTCATCGAGCCCGAGACGAGTTCCGGTGGAAGGGGCCATGCACAGCTTCGGTTGATGCGGAGGCGCTCATTGTAGCGCTGAAAACCGGTGCCTGGACAGCGCCATCGGGCGAGTGGCTAACCTGTGATCCAACCCTTTGGTACGAGTGCAGGCGTCGCAGGATTTCTCCTGAGAAGTCGCGAAGGGTTTATCCATGGCCGCAGTTCCGACGTGACTCATTCAGCTATCGCGTTCGCAGCGTCTTCCGGACTCGGCGACTCAGAATGTCGCTCGGAAATGTCACTTGGGCTCCATTGGCTCCAGAATCTCAGAGTTTGCTCAGGGAATCGACGAGATCTGATCAAATGGGCTGCGAAGTCGAGCCTCCGGCGGAAAGCGTCGCAGTTGTTTGGTGGAAGTACCTGAAAATATTGGCGTTTCTGTCGTTTTCTGCGGGCCTGGAAAAAATGGCTGGGACTCGCGCCTCGGAGCGCCTCCGTCGTCTTCTCGGTTCGCGCTCATTGCCGCGCTCGCCACGCCGATTGCCGCCGACGCACAGGGCATCGGCAAGAAGATGATCGCCGTGTTCGGTGCCCCCGCGCATCCGATCGTCAAGAGCGTCGGTCCCGGTGGCGGATTCGGTCCCGGCATCGCGTACAAGCCAAAGCTGCGCGCCAACGAGCCGTGGTCATTTCGATACGAAGCGCTGATCACGCCGAAACGCTACTGGAGCACCGAGGCGATCTTCCAGTACACGACCGAGAGGGTGCACGCCGAAGCGTACGCCCGCGCCCGCGAGCTGACGCGGCTCGATTTCTACGGCATCGGGCGTGACACGAGCCTCGATCCCCATTCGTCGTTCCGCTACAGCGATCGAACCATCGGCGCCCTTATGTCGGTGCCGTTTCGTGTGTCGCGGACCGGCATCCGCATCGGCGGGCGCGTCGAGGGTCTTTTTCCCGACGTCCGACCGGGCAAAAACACGGATGTGCCGTCAATCGAGCAGGCGTTCACGGACGCGGACGCGCCGGGGTTGGCGTTCCAGCCGAACTTCGCCGCTTATAGCGGCTTCGTCATCCTGCAGTTCCGGGACGATCTGAACCAACTCGCACGGCTGGGCGGCGACATGCGCGCCAGCTATACGTCCTTTCAGGAGCAGGGCGGCGACGTGTTCGATTTCGGCCGTTCAACGCTCGAGGCGCAGCAGCGTGTCCCAGGGTTCCGCGATTCAGACAGGTTGACGCTTCATCAGCTGTATTCCAGCGCGCGCGCGGTATCGGGGAGCCGCGTTCCCTTCTATCTGCAGCAGACGCTCGGCGGGGTCGGCGAAGTGCGTTCGTTCAACGATCAGATCCTGGGATCGGATGCGACCAAAGCCACGCTTAGGGGATTCCGCGATCTCCGATTCCGCGGGCCGCACCTGCTGCTCCTCCAGGCGGAATACCGGTTAAAGATCGCCGGACCGGTCGATGCCACGCTGTTTGTCGACGCCGGAACCGTTTCGGCACGCCGCGCCGACCGCAAACTCTCGGACCTCGCCCACAGCTACGGCTTCAGTCTGAGCGTGATGACCATCGACGCAACGGCAGTGCGGATGGACGTCGGATTCGGCGGCAAGGAAGGTACCCACGTTTTCTTCAGCGTCGGACCGATCTTTCAGCAGTAGACGCTGCACCGGACGCAAGGACAAGAGAGCCAAGTCGGAGCCGCGACGGCCGTTAACGGACGAGTGCCCGCCGGACCAAGTGCCAGAACCCGGTCGATGAATTTCCCGAACGTAGCGCTAGATTAAGTAGCGGAACGAGATCGCGCCAGTCGACGACGTCCAGCAACAGGAGGACGCCGATCACGATCACAACCACGATACCGAGTACCAATTGGCCGGCAGATGGGCCGACCGTGACCTCTTCGAACTGTCCGTTTCTTTTTCGCAGCCGAAGCAGGGGATGTTTTTCTGTGGCCATTGCTATGCCACCCGGGGCGCCAGGCCACGTTTCAGCCGGAAGGCCTCCACGTCTGCGGCGTAAAAGCCCCAGATTTTGGGCGTGAGCCTGAAACCGGCAAGCCGGCCGGTCTCCGCCCAGTAACGAACGGTCCGCTCGGGCACGCCGAAACGGCGCGAGACGTTGTTGACGCGCAGCGCGCGGCCTTTGACGGCCGACAACGAAAAAGACATTGGAACCTCCTGGCTAAATGCCGGGAGGCGTCGGCGGATTATGCCAAGGACGCTCCCGGAAGTTGAGTCGGGCGGAAGAACAGGGAGCCCGACAGCCGGGGCGGATGATTTCCGTGGAAGATGTAGAAACGGGACTGGACGACGACGATGGCGCGCAAGAAGCTCGGCAGCCCGCGAACGCCTAGAATCGTCTGAATCCGCCGGTTCAGGATTCGCAGGCAGGCCTTGATCGAAGTGATTCGGTCATCGACGTCGCGAACGGCTCTCTCAATGTGCGACGCGCATTCAACCCAGTCGATGACCGCGGCCTGATAGAAAAACGCCCCAAAACCGAATCGCGATGCCCTGAGGGCGTAATCGCCATCCTGGAGGAGGTCAGCTTTGTGCCACTGCTGGATCTCGAGCTCGCGCTCAAGCTTGATCTGCTCGTGGATCAGCTCGCGGGCGGAATTCATGTCGTCGCCCGAGATGATCCGCACCTTGGTCAGATCCAGAGCGTTCGTCAGCCTGTCGCTAAAAGCAAGAAGGGGCGTTGCCCTCCGCCGCCAGGCTGACCATGGACGGTTGAACACGACTCCATTTTATCTCGCTTCCGACCCGTATCCAGCGCCATTGCCGGAAACCTTTTCGCCGGCCGCCACCCATCAGCGAGGCAATGAACGACGAACAACTAGGATCACGTCGGTAGAAAGGCGCTGCATTCAGCCGGCGGAGTTGTGTGAGTGGAATGACGCGGTGAGCGAGATCGCGACCTTGTGGAGAATCGCGATGTCGCCGACGCTTCCGATCTTCAGCGGATGGGAATGATGCTCGGCGGGGTTCGGTGCCCTTTTCGAGGCGCCCCGGACAATTCTCGGCTGCACCTTCTCGAAATCAAGGGCGTCGGTGAACGAGAAGACGAGTCGAAATTCGTCCTGCCAGCGATATGAATCAAGCTTCGACGACGCGATGACGTCTGGCAGAGCCCACCTGCGGTTTCCCACCTCGGTGACTTCGTAATACTCGACGTGCTGGCCGATCCTCTTGTGGCCGGGACGGCCGCCGAAGCGCGAGCAATTCGGCAGCTCCCGTTGCACCCGTCTGCAGAAGGCCTTCGCATCAAGGATCTCGATGCATGCAACGGCGCGAAAGCGCCTGCGCTTTTCTTCGTTATCTGACTTGCTTGTGCAGTAGACGAAAATCTCGCCGGCGTTCGCGGGAGACTCGAACGCTGCGTCCGGCATGAAGAAGGGCCGGCGCTGCGTGCGGTTGTAGCCCTGCAGACCGGCGGGTGGGCGCATGATGACCGTGCCCTCGTTCCTGTCGCCGCGAATCTCACCGTCCTCGTAGTCTCGGAAATAGGCGAGCGAATGAAACAGCATCGAGCCTTCCTCAAGGAAGGCCTCGGCCCACTTCACGTCGCTGAAAAACCGAAAAAGCCGCCTCCCCCGCATTTTTGGCGCCAGCATACCACTGTTTTGCTTTTTCTTCCCCCCTCGACTAGACTCCGGTTTTGCGGCTGTTTTGCTTGTTTTGCCAGTGCGGATCGGACCGCGTGGACGTGAAGTCGTGGAACGCGCGGTGTGCACAGATAGACCCGGCCGACTGCGAAGACATCGAGTGAAAGGGACTCCGACGCGTATTCCGAGGATCAGCTCAGCGAATCTACTCAGAACTCCCTGGCGCTGGCCCCAGCCAAATTCGTCAAGGGGAAATCGCGGGGTTTTCCGCCGCGAGTGTCAGCGGTGACGATCGAAATGTCACTCAGAAATGTCACGCACGCTGTTCTGGCGCAAAAACGAACGGAATTGCTAGGAAAAACGGAGAGGTTTGAGAATTGGCTGGGAGGCAGGGATTCGAACCCCGATAACGTGGTCCAGAGCCACGTGTCCTACCGTTGGACGACCTCCCAGTACCCGCGTGGGCGCGCTGGATGAACCCGAAACTCCAAGTATAGTCAATCGAATTGGAGCCCATCAAGCAGCGCCCGCGCGAGCTCTGGGCGATCGCGGCGACCGGCAGGACGCACTAACTACGTGGGGCTCCGCCCCACACCCCCCGCCTCCGCTCTTCGAGCTCCGGCGAGGCTCGCCGAAGCCTTCAGCGCAGGCGGCGGCTCGGTCGCTTGCGCCGTTCGACAGGCTCACGGCGAGCATCGTCGAGGGACGCAGGCGCGCCGTGCGCGCCTAGCCCGTGCGAACGAGAACAAGATTCTCGTTTCGACCCTCAGGATCAGAACTGCACGCGATGAGCGGCGCGCGGCACCGCCGGGATGTCCAGCATCACTGTCTCATTCACGTTCTGTTGAAGCTTCCGGCGATGGCTGGCCATCCCGCCCTTCCGCCCCGCCTCGCGCGCCTCGTCGCTCGACCACTGGTGCGCCGTTCCCTTCACATGCGCCGCCCTGCCGCCCTTGCTCGCGATCTCGCGCTGCTTGAGCCGATCCATGGACGCAAATCCGCGATCTTCCTTGCCCACAGGAAACCTCCTCACGCGCCGGTGCAGACCGGTGGCGCCTCGGCCTCAGGGGCTGCAACCGGCGTTCCCCGGCGCGATCCCGTAAGATATTGATGGGATTGGACTTCCAGAAATGTCGTCCCGGCCGGTCCGACAGAAAACGCTTCAGTGGAGGAATTTTCTACACGCTCAGCTGTAACGCCACCTCGAGCCGCGCTCGCGTCCGCTCGCGTCCAAGGAGCGAGGCGACCTCGAACAGCCCCGGACTGACCGTTCGCCCCGTCAGCGCCACGCGTACGCCGTGTATGAGCGCGGCCGCCTTCACCCCGCGCGCCTCGGCCACGTCGCGCAGCGCGGCCTCGGTCGACGCCGCGTCGAAGACCGCCAGCGACCGAAACGCTTCGCCGACGGCCTGAAGATACGCGCTCATGCCGTCGACGCGCAGGTGCTTCGCCACCGCCGCCCCGTCGTACTGGAGATCGTCGACGAAGAAGAACCGCCCCAGCTCGGGAAACTCGGCCAGCGTCTTGGCGCGCGGCTTGAGTTGCTCCAGCACGGCGAAAAACCAGGACCGCTTCTCGCCCAGATACGCCTCGTCCCACACGCCGGCCGCCTCGAAAAACGGCTTCAGCCGCCGCGCCAGGTCCTCCGGCGCGAGGCGCACGATGTACTGCTGGTTGAACCAGTCGAGCTTCTCGGGGTTGAACACGGCATTGCCGCCGCTGATGCGCTCGAGCGCGAACACGGCCACGAGCTCGTCGCGCGTGAACAGCTCCTTGTCGCCCGCGCCCGGCGACCAGCCGAGCAGCGCCAGGAAATTCATCATCGCTTCCGGCAGGTAGCCGCGCTTCTCGTACTCGGTCACCGACGTCGCGCCGTGCCGCTTGCTCAACCGCTTCTTGTCGGGCCCGAGAATGAGGGGCACGTGCGCGAACTTCGGCACCGCGGCGCCGATCGCCTCATAAAGCAGCACTTGCTTGGGCGTATTGGAAATGTGATCGTCCCCTCGCACCACGTGCGTGATCCCCATCTCCACATCGTCGGCCACCACGGAGAGATGATAGGTGGGATGGCCGTCTGATCGAAGAATGACGAAGTCTTCGATCGTCGCCGCATCGAATTCAATTGGGCCGTGCACGAGGTCGTCGAAGCGCACGGCGCGTCCGGGAACCCTGGACACATCGACGCGGACGGCGCGGGGCTTCTTTGCGGCCTCGTTCGAAGCCATCTCGTCCGGCGACAGCCGCAGACACGTGCGATCGTACCTCCACGCGCCGCCCGCTTTCTCTGCAGCCTCGCGCTTCGCCTTGATCTCGTCCGGCGCGCAGTAGCAGTAGTACGCATGGCCGCTCTCCACGAGGCGATGGGCCATCGCGCGATAGCGATCGCGGCGCTCGGATTGAAAGTAGGGCGCGAAGGGCCCGCCCACGCCAGGACCCTCGTCCCAGTCGAGCCCCAGCCAGCGCAGGCCGTCGAGAATGCCGTCGACCATGTCGGACGATGAGCGCTCGACGTCGGT